>Ga0210408_10001186_pt1 | contig 28141 bp, 30 predicted proteins | sample IncBWH4MmetaG_FD_155471 | JGI IMG/M metagenome (GOLD analysis project Ga0210408, IMG submission 155471) | Forest soil microbial communities from Barre Woods Harvard Forest LTER site, Petersham, Massachusetts, United States - Inc-BW-H-4-M | ecosystem: Environmental > Terrestrial > Soil >...
CGGCCGGAGAAGACGGAGGGAAAGCCACATCATGATCGATGCAAAAGTGTTGTCTCGCAGCTTTACCTACAACGGCGTGAAACTTCCGGACCCGGATCCGAGGATGGCGCCGGAAGAAGTAAAAACCATCTACAGCCATCAATACCCCGAACTGGCAACGGCCGCAATCACGGGACCAGAAGCGTCTGGAGAACAGTTGCAGTACAGCTTCGTCAGAGCAATTGGGACGAAGGGGTAACAGCCATCGTGGCGAAGTTCAGATCGGCAAACACAAATTGATCGCGTACGACGCTCTCGCCGACCGATACCGGGATCTTGGCGCTCAGCATTGGTCCTGCATATACAAATGAGTGAAACTCGCCGTTCTCACCGCACGGATCGACTCCGTCCGGCAGAGCAGCCAACAGGTTCCCATCAAACTCTCGTCCGGCAAACGAAGCGTCAAGTTTCTCCGTGTCAACACAGGTCAGCTTTGCCCGCATGCCGGACGCGATCATCTGTTTTGCCAAGTCTCGAGTGGAATGCCCCCACAGGGGAAATATTGGCAGTAAGCCAGTGTTTCTCATTTGTTTTTCCCGGTACGAGCGCACGTCTTCGAGGAATAGGTCTCCAAACGCGATTGCTTCGATTCCTGCGGCGATTGCTTTGGCACACGTTTCAGCCATAAGCAACTCGTACTGCTCGTTCGAACAGGGCCAAGGCAAAGGGACCGCCCAAAGCGGCAGCCCGGTTGCCGAGGCCTGCTGCTCGACGAGTTCGCGACGGACGGCGTGCATAGCAACACGACCGGCGGCATCGTTGAATGTAGTCAGAAGTCCGACGACTTCATACTCTCCGCGCTGACGGAGAACTTGCAAACTCCACGCACTATCTTTGCCGCTGCTCCAGGAAAGAAGAATTCGCCTCATCGCGACCCGCAGTTCAACGTTTTGTGGAATAGACGACTCGGTGCAAGACGGGCCTAACACGACAGGCCGCGCCCCAGCGGAAGCAGTCACGCCGGGGGCGGCCTGGCCCCCTCGAACCAGGGTGAACCTACGACGCCCTGGCAGATCGCAAATCGAAGCGCGCTCTTCCAATTCGATCCATCTGATGATACAGCTCTGTGATTTTTTCCGCGCGCATGTGGTAGTCAGCAAGGTCAGATGCCGTCAGGCATCCTTCTCGTCGCAATGTGTCGATTTGCACTTCAACCAATTGAAGCACTTCACGTTTGATACCGGAGACTGGATCCGTCATCATAGAAATTCTCCGGGAAAATTGTAGTCGACAGATTGCAGGCTGCCCAGCGCCAAAAGAGTCCAGATTACGCAACCTGTGGAAATAGTGGCCGCCATGCCAAAAGTGAGGTTTACCCGTCCCAGATCGCAAAAATCCGCCGCAGCCTCTCGCGCACTCCGGGGAAGACCATCAACAACCGTTGAGCCGCAAAACTTCGTGGACGAGAACGGAAAGACAACTGTTCTGCTGGAACTGCACTTGTTGACGCAGGAGCGGCAATCGCGGCACGAAACTCTGCTCGGGAGGTTCTTGGAATGTCAGGAACTGCAAATGTCCTCAGCACTCTTGGCGAGGGCGGTAGAACAATGCTCCCGCTGGCACGCCGGGAAACGCCTCGCGCCACCTGGAGGCTCCCTGCCACCAGCCAGTTGATGGCCCCGCCATGCGAAGTTGTTTTGCCCACCTTGGAGAGGGTTCCGACTGAACAGCGTTTCTCGGCAGAAGACCGCGACGTCATCGCGCTGGCGGAGATCTTGCTAAGGTCCCGTATCGCCGACGTGGAGGATTGGGAAAAGAGCGGAGGCGATGCAGCCAAATACTTGTTCCTGACTCTTCAGCGATGGATTCGCGACCATGGCGGGGAGGCAATCGGGCGCCGCTTCGCTCTGGATCTCACGCTCAGCGATCGACTGGTTGACTACTCGGATGAGCGCGGGCCGGAAGACACGCTCTACCTGATCCTCGATCCAGATAGCGCAGCGTTCGTGCTCCTGAACCCAACCATTGAACTACTTGGCAGCGTACATCCGCGTCTGGCCGCGACATTCTTCAGGCATTTCGCGGGATCGCTCAACCGATGGGTACGCGTGTACAACTATCACGACGCAGAAGAGCGCGTGGACATGCTGCGGGAATGGTACGAGGGCGAAGAGAATCACGAGCAGTACGAAGTGCCGGACATTGGAGGATGTACTCCACAAGGTCTCAAAGAGCAATCTCTGAGTCTCCGAGGTTTGAAGGATCTGAACCAGAGGATGCGGAACAAGGAAGTGCGGGCGCTCACTAGTAGTTTGCTGGAACTGTGTTCCATCTCGCGGCAAGCCAAACGGCCGGAATTCACTGAGGACATGGGGGAGCAACTCATGGACTCGAATCCGCCACTGCCATGTCTGCTCGCCGCATTCTCGTCGGGCGATGCCGTGGTCGGGTGCTTTGACGATGAGGCCCAGACCGCAATGGAGACAACTCCCCATCCCAACCTGATCATTCCTCTCCAGCTTTCTGAGCCGAGCAGCATACGACAGGGCTTTCGGACGCTTGCCGTCGCATGTGAGACGCTCGCGGCGGCAAGCCGGCTGATTGACCGGATGCCCGGCAATGACGATGGCGTAATTACCCCCGAGGGACAGTCATGAACGTCCACCTGCGGATCGGAGACAGCCGAACCTTCAGTCTGAAACAAGCGGTGCTCGTGTACCAAGACGGCACCAGAGCCTTTGCCACCTTGCACGACGTGAAGTGCAGGCCGAATGAGTCGCCTTACTTATGTGCTGGGCAATCTGTCACGACAGGGTTTCTCGAGACACTCGCCAAGGGGTTGGGCGCAAACGTGGAAGCTGAAGTATTGCCTGAACACGTACTGGCAAGAACCCCAGAGTTGATCGCTTGGTGGAGCGGGTCGCAATCGCGGCTGATGTTCTTCGGCGACGGAAATGCCGAAGCGCAAAAGCTGAACGGCAAGATGTTCCCTCACCCTGCCCTGGTATTCATGATCCACGGGCGGGAATTGTTCGTACGTGCGCTCGCAGAGGGCCGCCGGCCGGCAGCCACTACGCGCTTGAACAACGCGCCGTATTGGAACACCGACGCGCACGGTCAAGTGTGTCTTGGCAGTATGCGAGTTCCTGAGGAGGCTAGTGTCGGGTCTCTATCGCACTGGGAGAACGCCTATTTTGCCAGCGAATTCACCCATCCCAGTGGCGCAGTCCGACTGACTACCCATCCCGGAGGCTTTCTTGGCCTCTGGTCAAACCTTGCTGGGCGGAAGCAAAGCTTCCCTGTGAAATTTCTGGCCGACAGCAAGCAAACACTTCAGGACTTCGTGCAAAGAAGAGGTGAAGGATGAAGCTATGGAAACACATCGTATTCATCCCGAATTGCTGAAGCGCAAAGTGCGGGTGCTGGTTGTGGGATGCGGAGGCAACGGAAGCGCCATCGCGGCTGGCTTGCCCTACTTGCATCAGGCGTTGCTGGCATACGGACATCCGGAAGGAATCCACGTGACTCTGCTCGACCCGGATGTCATCTCGCCGACGAACTGCGTCCGCCAGCCGTTCAGTCAATCTGAGATCGGTCTTTATAAATCCGTGGTTCTGGCCAACCGCTTGAATCTGTTCTGGGGCCTGGATTGGCAGGGCGTTCCCGAACGGTTGGATCCGAAACGGAGGCTCGATGGCGTCGACATCGTGATCGGCTGTGTCGACACTCGGAAAGCGCGCGCAGCTATTGCAAAGTGCGCAGAGGACTGGAGTGAAGTCGATTACTGGCTAGATTTGGGCAACAACGCCGACAGCGGTCAATTTGTTCTTGGGGAGCCGCTGAATCGAAGGAACCGGAGACACAGGCTCCGACTGCGCACGGTTTCCGAACTCTTCCCCGAAGTGATCCAGTCTGACGTTGACGGCGATGGTCTCCCGAGTTGTAGCGCCGCGGAAGCCCTCGACCGGCAGGAACCGTTTGTCAATCCGACGTTGGCCAATCATGCGCTCGGTCTGCTGGCGCGAGTGTTTCGCTACGGGACGATCTCCTATCACGGAGCATTCGTGGGTCTTTCGTGGCTGGCCGGTATGCAAGCGTTGCGCATCGACCCCACGCATTGGCAGCGCCTCCGAAAGAAAGCACGGCGTCGCGAGAGGCCGAAGCACGGCGCACTCGCACCAACCGAACGGTCTCATCACACAGATCAGTCCTGAGTACACCCTCAATATTTCGAATTGGAAGGATCATGCAATGGAACAGCCTCAGCAGAACAACGAGCAATCGCTTGAGCCCGGACAAGCCGCGGCAAAGGCCGCGATCCTGGAGCGATGCGACCAACTGACCGCCGCAGGTGTGACCTTCGTAGCGGTTCATTTCGATGGATACGGCGACAGTGGAACGACCGAAGAAGTGAAGTGTTATGACGGCGAGTGGTATGCGGCTGACGAGCACGAGCCCGTCAAATACGACGCTTCCCCTCTGCAGGAACACTTCGAGGCTCTTGTGCCTTTCGGGTATGAGAACGATTGCGGTGGGTTTGGAGATGTCGTCCTAAACGTCAGTGCCCGGAAGCTGACGGTTGAGCGTAATGATCGCTTTGAGGATTACACGACCACCACGTACGAGGTGTAGGTTATGGCGCACCCTCTCAGACATGCAAAGAACAGCGCGAGGAAGTTCGGCGGCAAAGCGGAGGACTACCTTCCGATTCACAACTGGTTTGATGAATCGAAAGCGTTCCTCGCGGACTTTCGCCACCGAGCTCTTCGCCACCATACCGAAGGCATTTTCCTGGCTGAGAAGTTATTTGGCGTTGCCATTTTGAATAGCGATGGCAACCAAGTTCCCGTCCGCTATGTAGGGGAACAGCACGTCAAGGAAGATCTGGGCCGCATTCCCACCGCCCAAGATTGGCTCTTGCACATCAGGCCACAACGTTGGATGTACGGACAGCGCCTGGACGAAGAAGCGCCAACAATCAGGGAGGCTCCACTATGAGCGCCCCAAATGGCCACGCACACGAGAATCCTGCTTCTAGGGCTGGTCCGCCGCCAACCACCTTATCCATGACCACACCGCCTCAGTACTCAGCGGACGAAGTCAAGGAACTGGTAGCGGCCCTGGAAGTGCCTTTTGATCCCTCGCAGATCGAGTGGAGGGTCACGAACACAACGAAGAATCAGCAGCCCGTACGCGGCCAGGTGATTCCGTATGCCAACCAGCGAGCTTACACTGATCGTCTCAATGCGCTGCTTACTCCAGCGGGCTGGACGCGCAGGTACACAATTCATACCAGCGCAAATTTCGAGCGGAGCAAAGACCAGAAGATCGTCGCGAAGGTGCTGGTCACCTGCGAACTGACCATCTTCGGACTGGGTTCGCATTCCGCCACAGGAGAAGAATGGGCCGACGATGATAACGCGGGCACGAGCGCCGAGGCACAGGCTTTCAAGCGGGCTTGCTCCTGCTTTGGACTGGGGCGTTATTTCTATCACTTCACTGGGACGTGGGTCGACTTGGATGACCGCAAGCGGCCCAAGGCTGTTCCGAAACTGGCCGGCTGGGCAACGTCTGAAGGATGGCTGCGAGGTCTTCGGCCCGTTACGGAGAGCGATCCGAAATCGTCCGGGCAAACGACTCCCGCAGGCGGTGGGAATGGCCCGGTCCCTCATGAAGGCAATGGTGCGAGCGCTCAAGGCGGCAGCCTTGTCCGTGAGATTGCGCAGATGGAACAAACGTTGGGAAAGCGCATGTATCGCGGGTTGTTGAAGACCCTTGCGAGAGTGTGGAATCCGAGCGACATCCAGGACCCGGCGATCCAACAGAAGGTGCTAGCGCACATGCAAGCGGCGGAGCGCGGTTTCCGTCGCGCGGAGGCTGCCCGGGACAAAGCTGGGCTGGCGGCCTTCGCTGGAATTCTTGGGTCTTTGAAAGTGAGTTCGCTTGACCGAGTGGATAATCTCAAAACGCTGCAGGAGATCGTGGTAGCACTTGAGGAGCGAGCGGCCCATTTCAAAGAATGAGCGATCAGCGAGTCTAGGGCCGACAATGCGGGAACCACGAATCTTTACAACCGTCGATTCCGAGGAGGATAATTCGCTGCATGGAAGACGACGAGCTTGAACAATTTATTCCGCTCTGGTTGAGGAACTACCTGAGCACCATGGGCAAGGCAGAGCGCGATCGGTTCCTGAGCCAGTATCGTGAGGGCGTGCTGCAGATGCTTGAGCAGCTCGAAAAGCTCCCCTTGAATCAACTTCATGATGGAACAGAGCGAGGAAAATTCTCCACACGCATACCAGGCACGAATTCTTTCGTGAACCTCAAAGCGGCGGTGTGGACCACGGCGAAGTATGGTGGACCTCTCCTGCTGGCGAGTGCTTTCGCCGCCCCTTTGCTCGCTGTTGCCGGAATCACTGTGGCTGCGGCCCACATTACTCTGGGCACCGGTGCATCCGCCGGCTTCGCGCTCTATGAAGCCTTCAGCAGGCTGAGCGAGGACGAACTCGATGTTTACAAGGCCGTGGCTGCGGCGATTGAGCGCAATAAGAACCGGGTTCTGGAGAACGAGGGCGCTGACTTCAAGCAGGTAGAGCACAGTTACACCTTGGACAAGGACTTGGTGCCGCCGCAGGATCTGCCTGCAATGCTCGAGCAACTGGAGAAGAAGAAAGTCATTGAAAGCAAGGTCATAGGAACAGTCAAACAGTACTTCCTCTCTTTCTAACCTGAGTCTGGCCCGTGAGGTTGCGTATGTTGCAACAACAGCAGCACCCCGAACAACGAAAGCAGCAACAAAAACAGCGCGAGCATAAGACTGACTTCACTGTCGCTGGTGTGAAAGTGGGCGCCGGGGGCGTTCAGTCCCAGAAGTCCGGTGACGATCTTGGGCTTCGAGCACCTGAGTTAGGAGAGGATCGTCGTCGGCTCCTCGTCGCTGTAACGAATGATGGCGTTGGCAACGCGTTCTTGGACAGCCTCCGTGAAAACCAGAAGCGGCTCGGCTTTGTGTTCGCGGGGACCTTAGCGGAACTGCTGGAGAAAGCAGGGGTCCGCGACGGCAAAATGGCGAATGAGATGCTGGACAACTTCGCTTTTCTCGACATCCTGCCGGGATATGACTTTCCCGTCATGAACGGTGTACTGCGGCATGGATGCAGCGTCGCACCTCCCCTTAAGCCGATGGCGGATGTGGACGTTGAAAGCGATCTTCCAATGAAGTTTTCGAGACAGACGAGCCTTGGCCCGAATTACACACTTCGGAGCAACGGGTCGATGCATGACCAATATCTCAAGTTTCTCAACGTTCCCGCTACTCGATCAGCCAGTGGTATCAAGATCGCAGTGGTCGACTCAGGGTTCGAAAAGCCCAGCATTATCTCCGGTTTCCTTGATTTGGTTGACCCTACGAACAAAGTCGAGAAGGACAATTTTGGGCACGGAACCGCAATGGCATCCATTGTCTCCGACATTGCCCAAGGCGCGAAGGTCTACTCAGTCCGCGCGTCCGACCATGGACCTCATGTTTCGGAAGCAATGCTCGGCATAGCTGCTGGTTCGTTCCATTTCCAGGCGGACATCATCAATTTGAGTTTTGGATTGCCCCTGGGGCAGTCTTGCCCGACTTGCGGATCGCAATCGAGTGTCTCCAAAGTGTTTTACAGACTTCTGCGAAGTCTCTCCGAGAAGGCGATGACTGCGGGCGGACCACCCATCCTGGTCGCTGCCACGGGAAACGATGGCGTTGCAACTGGTTTTGACGCTCCCGCGCTGTGGAACTTCACTTTGGCCGTTGGATCGATCAATGCGAACAAAGACCGCTCCTCCTTCAGCAACTATGGAACGACCGGGCAAAACCAATACGTTATGATGCCTGGCGGCGAGGAAAAGCAAGGGTCAATTACAGAGTGGATTGGCGAAGCCAAGCACAAGTGTTACGGTACTTCGGCCTCGGCTGCATATGCCTCAGGAATCCTAGCCTTATACATGTCCAACTCAAAATACCAGAACCCCGACAGAAGCCAATTCCTCGCTGGTGTACTCAATCAGTGCCCCCTACCCTGCAATAATCAAAAAACTGCAGAACATGGGCGAGGATACCTAGCCTACAGATAGCAACTGCAAGATCCCTTCATCGAGCCTGCTGTGGGTGCCATAGGTCCAGGTCTTACCTGCATTGCCTTGACCAGCCAACCCAATTGCAAAGCAAGTCCTTCTCTGACCGGTCCAGATGGATGCAAGGCCTCACACGACCATTCCTTCCTAGCCTCATTACCCACTCTTGTTGATTCCCCACGATTGAAAACGGAGGTGCTCTGTGAGCGCCTGCATCTCTGCGGTCCAACACTTGCGTAAACTGCGTGGCGGATCGCAGTCGCATCTTCTTCGGGCATCCGACGGTGCCTGGTATGTCACAAAATTCCAAAACAACCCCCAGCACGTCAGAGTGCTGGCGAACGAAATGCTCGCTACCCGCCTCGGTTTGGCGCTCGGCTTGCCCATGCCCCGCGTCGAAACTATCGCAGTATCCGACTGGCTCATTGAGCACACGGATGATCTTCGAATTGACCTGGCGGGCAGAACGATTCCGTGCCGGAGCGGTGAGCAACTCGGGTCGCTGTATGGAGGGCCTGACAGTCCCAGTCGAACGCTCGACTATCTACCTCGCTACCTGCTTGAAACAGTTCTCAACATCGATGACTTTGCCCGGGTTCTTGTCCTCGACAAATGGACCTGCAACAGCGACGGGAGGCAGGCATCATTCCGGCGCAAGACACCGCGAAGTCAGCGATTCGTCGCAACATTTATCGACCAGGGTTACTGCTTCAATGCCGGCGAGTGGACTTTTCCGGACTCTCCGTTAAGGGGCGTGTACTCCGACAATTGTGTGTACAAGAAGGTGGCGGGATGGGACGCGTTCGAGCCGACACTCACCCGAGCCGAGCAAATGGATGCGAATGAGATCTGGCGGCTTGCCGCCGACATACCCGAGGAATGGTACGAAGGGGACACGGATGGTCTGCATCATCTAGTGGAAATCCTCCACGCGCGCCGTTCTATCATTCGCCGTCTCATCAACGAGTTTCGAGGGTCCAACCGAAATCCCTTTCCGAACTGGCGTGAGTAGGTCTTGCGGGAAATGGAGACACAATCTCTGCCCATCGTTTGGTCTTGATTGCTTGCTAAATCCCGAGGAGAAAATCAATGGCAACTGGAACCTGGGACGACTTCACTGATAAGTACGGGTTTCGTGACGGCGCGAGCGTGGAGCCGCGTGACTTTGAAGCTAGGTCAACTTTAGTCGCAGTGCTCAACGACCATGCGGCAATGAAGGCTGCGGGGCTCCAAGCTTTGGAGTATGACCGGCCCGGCCTTCACAATCCCTGTTTGGTTGTTGTGGTTAAGGGACAAGATAAATCAGCCGTGGAGCTGTTGACCTCCTGGCTGGCGGGCGAGATCAAGGAAGAGCAGCTACCAGATGAGATGGAACTTGAGATCTTCGAGTTGGTGGCCGACGCATACGAGCATTGACCTCGTAACCGTGAGCCATTAAGCTCTCGCACTCAACCCACCACCACCTCAAGACTGCCGAGACCGCACTCACTCCGACGGGAAGCGAAAACGGCGGTTAGTGCCATTTGATGCTTCAAGTCGCACATGATTCCACAGATCACAACGGAGTTCCCAAGATGAGGCCGCGTGGAAAGACCAAGCTGGGGTTCTATCCTTTGCCATTGCTGGAGGCCGAGCGCCTGAGAAATTGTCTCGTCTTCCCGCCGGAGTTCTCGGCGCTTGACCCGTGCGTAGGAGACGGAGCCGCGTTCACGCACTTGCTCAACGGAACGCAAGCCCACCGCTACGGGGTCGAAATTGACGCGTACCGGACCGAACAAGCTAGAACCCTGGGAATCGAAACACTACAGGCGAACACCCTGGATGTGCGCTGTACAGCGGAAGCATTTTCTCTGCTCTACCTCAATCCTCCGTACGACCTTGAAATCGGCGCCACAAATAATCAGCGACTGGAACTGGTATTTCTGGAGCATACGTATCGCTGGCTGGCGCCGGGCGCCATTCTGTTGTTTGTCATTCCACAGCCCCAATTAAAGTCGTGCGCCAGGATCTTGAGCGAGTATTTCGCCGACTTGACCGTGTACAAGCTCACCCATCCCGCGAGCGTCCAATACAAGCAAGTTGCAGTCTTGGGCGTGCGGCGCAAGCGACACCAGTACCTGCGAGACTCGGTACAGCTGGAGTCCGTGCGCTGGTTGGAGATGCTGGCCATCAAATCCGATCTTGATGTTCTAGGTGAAGCGTGTGCAGTTCGATACGAGATTCCTCACTCAGGGCCGGTAACGCTCACCAATGCTGGAATTCCGCTCGATGAAGTGGAGGATCTACTACTGGATTCGGCCGCATACCGTCAGGCCGGTCGCATTCTCCTCCCCAGGCAGCGGGACGTCCGAGGCCGTCCGCTCACGCCTTTGCACGGTGGGCATGTCGGCCTGCTTTGTACCGCGGGGATGCTCAACGGCGTATTCGGCGATGGAGAAGATCGCCACATCGCGCACTGGCGCTCGGTGAAGTTCACCGACCATTGGGAAGAAGAGGAAGAAGATGGAACCAAGATTTTGCATGACCGTGAAAGGTTTTCACACGAGCTGACGCTGGTCTTCGCCAATGGAAAGACCCAGATCCTAACGCACGAGAAGAAGGAGGCCGAATGAAAAATGCCCACCTTCGCGTTGGCTGGCTCACCTACGTGAAGAGCACAGAGAAAACCACTACCAACATTAGGTTGCGCCTCGACCGCTTCATCGGGGAGGTTTTGCCCGACCCGCCTCGGCAAGCCAAGGCCCATCTGATTTCTGTGATCGGTGGAGATACACAGATCTCTGCGATCAGCGCAGCCATTTCCATGGGAGACCGGTTCATGTTGGAAGGGCCGGACGTGCAGCCGATCAGAGTCTGTCTGGAGAGGAATGCACAGTGCATCAAAGGTTCGATACAGCTTGCCGGCCGAAAGAAGCCGCTGCGCCACCTCATCGGCATGTCGGAAGAGTTCGCCTCGGGGAACATATCTGCCAGTTCGGGAAGAACTCTGTTGGCAGGCTCCGATAACCGATTTGTTTGGGCTTCCATCGCCCACATCCATGGGATTCCCGGCATCCCGGACTGGGCCGATTGGTTCGCAGATGAACTGAATACGCATCGCGCGATTACGCGTGCTCTCGGTATCGGATGTGACCCGGTGATTGTCAAAGGCGAGAAAGAACAATTTCTCGACTGGCTCAGTTGGGGCGTGGAGAGTGGCGCGATCCGATTTCCAGCGGACACAGGTTCGGTCCGCTGGCCCAGCGTGAATCTGCAAGATATCTTCCGGCAAGCTGAATAGTCCCCCGCCTCACCCTCCTTCTTTCTCGTTTCGTCTTTTCTGTACGTTCCTTCCGCGCAAGAGAGGGTTTCCATGCCTGAGCTATCGACCATTTACGACTATATGCGCGCCCACAGCAGCCTTCTGGGAGAACGCATTCTTCAGGAGTATCCGGCGCTTCACCAATTCGACGATCCGGTTTCCCCTTGGATTGCGGACCTGTTGCGAAGGCCGTTTCCTGCGCAAACCATCGCGATCATGGGGGTCGCCAAACGTTGGCAGCGAGCGCGAACCGGCATGGTGGTCGCCGAATGCGGTACGGGCAAGACTTTGATCTCCCTGGGAGCAATTCGTGTTCACAGCGAAGGACAACCGTTTACTGCTTTGGCGATGGTCCCTCCGCACTTGGTCGAAAAATGGGCGCGGGAAGCATTTCACACCCTCCCTGGAATTCGCGTTTTCTTGCTCGACGACTTGCGGAACGGCGGCGACGAGAACACGCCGCACGGTGTCAACGAGGTGCGGCTGAAGCATGGCCGGATCGTACGTGAAGGGCTGCATACCACACTCAGCGAAATGCGACTGCGGAAGCAGTTTACGAGTTCCCGCGACCGCTGGATGTCGCTGTGTACACGACCGGCACTCTTCATCGTAGGACGTGAGCGGGCCAAACTGGGGTACTTCTGGCGCCACGCCTATGTGGTGCCACGCTCGGGTCGGTATCGCGGTTGCGTCGTGAACGCGGATACCGGCAAGCCCGTGATCGTTGATGAAAACCGGCTGACCGTCGCCGACTTCGAGAAGGTCAAAATCTCCGAGACCGTCGAGGCCCGCGACGACAGGGCTTGCCGTCACCTGCACAGCGCGATGTGGCAGGCCGACCCCGACAAGATCCGCCGCATGGCCCCGGTGGAATTCATCGGCCGGTACATGCCGGGTTGGTTCGACTACGCGATTTGCGACGAGATCCACCAGCTTGCCGGTGATACAGCGCAGGGCAACGCGCTCGGCACTCTGGCGTCATGCACCGACCGAATCGTCGGGCTGACCGGCACATTGCTCGGCGGCTACGCCGACGATCTGTTTAACAATCTGTTCCGCCTCGAAGCCAAGCGAATGAAAGAGCACGGCTACGAATGGGGTACCACTGGACGCAGCTCCTTCATTCAGGACTATGGTGTCCTCGAAACCATCACCAAAATTGAGCCTGCCAACAATGCCTGTTCCAAGGCAAAGACCACCAGCATGGTGCGACGTAAGCCCGGGGCGTCGCCACTGCTATTTGGCGAGTTTCTCATGCAGTTGTGCGCCTTCGTGTTTCTAGAGGACATATCCAGCGAGTTGCCGCCTTATGAGGAACGGCTGCTGGGCATTCCGATGGATGATTCCTTGCGGGCCGCCTACCAATCACTAGAGGAAGACATCCGCAAGGCTCTGAAGAAGCACAAGGGCAACCGATCGGTCTTGAGCCAGATGCTGCACACGCTCTTGCTCTATCCCGACCATCCCTTCGGACTCGGAACGCTGTACGGATCAGAGTTCGATCCGGAACTGGGGCGCAGGGTCAGGTTCGTGATTGCGGAAACCAAGGATCTTCCGGAGGACTTTCTCTATTCCAAAGAAAGACGGCTGGTCGAAGAGATCAAGCGAGAACTGGTGGAGGGGCGGCGCTGCCAGGTATTCGCGGTCTACACGCAAAAGCACGATACCACGGCACGGCTCCAGCAGATTTTCGTCCGCGAAGGCATCCGCACGGCGGTCTTGCGTTCCAACGTGGGCACTGAAAAGCGCGAAGCCTGGTATGCGAGACAAGTCAAGCAGGGCGTGCAGGTGGTCATCTGCCACCCCAAGCTGGTCGAAACCGGTCTGGACTTGCTCGATTTCCCGACCATCATCTTCTACGAATCCGGCTATTCACTGCATACCTTGCGCCAAGCCAGCCGCCGCTCATGGCGGATTGGACAAAGGTGGCCCGTGCGGGTCCTCTTTATGTGCTACGAAGCGACCATGCAAACCTCCTGCCTGCGGCTCATGGGCAAGAAGCTGCTGGTTGCGCTCACTATGGAGGGCAAGTTCGCTGGCGAGGGATTGCAGAGCATCGACGAAGACGATGACATGCTCTCCGCGATGGCGCGGGAATTGGTCCAAAGGAATGGCATCGGCGAGTCCGCCGATGCCGTTTGGAAGGCCCTTCACACGGAACATCAAAAGCTGTTCCCCGCAACTTCTCCTTCAAACGAAGTCGTCGCTTCCCTCGAAGCGCCGGGCAGTCTGCTGACCGCTCAGTCCGTCAGTGCCAGCCTTGTCGACGATGCCATCGAAGCAACCTCCGTCTTGATCTTTGGGCAGCGGCCGGGATCGCTATCGAGCAGAAGGCCGCGCGGGAAGCCGGCTGTGCCGGAGCAGGCTTCATTGTTCGGATGATAGGAGCTGGAGTAGCCAGCCAAGTCCCATCGTTTTCTCACCTGTCAGGAATCACATTCCAAATCCACAAGGAGGAAGCAGTATGTCAGAAACTAGTACGCTCATTGGCTATGGCGGCCGGACGATTGGCCGCGAAGAACTCACCCTGGTGCCGACACCGGCGGCAACAGAAACACACCGCCCGGTTCCGCATCACGAAATTGTGCAGGCTCTAATCGAGACGCTCGGGTTTCGCCACATCGGAGTCGTTCACGACGAGTATGCTGTCTCACCAGACGGCATGAAAGCCTTTGGAGTTCTCGACCTCGCAACCGAGATGGAGGGGTGCCGCTTCTCCATCGGGTTGCGGAACTCCCACGACAAGAGCATGCGTTTGGCAATGACCTGCGGTTATCGCGTGTTCGTGTGCTCGAATATGGCGTTCGCTGGGGATTTTACTCCGGTGCTCGCGAAACACTCAAAGTCGTTCTCGCTCATCGACTGCATCTCGGTTGGCGTTGATCGCATGCAGCGAAACTTCGAGCCGATGCGAAAGCAAGTGGAGACATGGCAGAGAAGCGAACTCACCGACGTCACTGCCAAGGTGGTCATCTACGAAGCGTTTGTCGAGGGCAGACTGGAAGCTCCAAAGCATCTCGCCCGCAGCGTGCATGATCTCTACTTCGAGCCGAAGTACGAGGAATTCCAGCCGCGGACGATCTGGAGTCTCTCCAACGCATTCACTTCAGCGTTCAAGGAACTGGATCCGATTCCGCAATTCAAGGCCACGGCCAAGCTGGGAGAATTCCTGGAATCTCGGTTCTCGCAATCGTTCTAGACGGCTGGGCGGTGCCGGCCGGGCCGCCCATTTGTTTTACACTCACGTTGACAATGGCAAGCACAAAGTCTGATCTGCTGGATCGCCGGCAAGATCCGAATCGTGCGCAACACGAGTAGGTGGCGTAAACTGTCGTCGCGACAGCAGCTCAGGAATCGATTCCGCTATTTTGCCCTATACAATTGGCTGTCGAAGCGCCCATCTTCAAAAACCGTCGAAACAGTGAAATGCCGCCATTTCTTGGCCTCTTTCGCACGCGCGGCTTCTGTCTGTTGCACCCGCTGTTCCGCATCCACACCGAGGATCAGGCGCACCGGCACTTCGTCGCTATTTGCCAGTTGCACAATTACGTCGGCGATCTTCCGCGGGTCGCCTTCCGAACGCCCTTCGAGGCCTCGCAACATCTTGAGTGTCGAGCCGACCGACGCCTCGTAGTCCGGCAGCAGGTCCGGCGTATTCTGACCGGCGCGCCGTGCCCAGTTGGTCCGAATACCTCCTGGCTCTAGTGTGCAGATCTTGACTCCGAATGGCGCGACTTCCATCGCGAGGGAATCGCTGAAACCACCCACCGCCCACTTGGCTGCGTGATACGGCGTATTGCCGGCAACCGCGAGGCGACCACCGACGGAAGACACCTGAAAGATATGACCGCTCTTCTGCCTGCGCATCACTGGTATGGCCGCGCGCGTTGTGTACACAACGCCGTAGAAGCACGTGTCCACGACAGCCTTGAAGTCCTCTGAATTCATCTGCTCGAACGGCCCAAATTGCCCATAACCGGCATTATTGACCAGCACATCCAGCCGCCCGAAGGTGTCTACTGCCAACTGCACGGCTGCCTTTGCTGCGCCCTCATCGCGCACTTCCAGCGTAACGGGCTTCAACCGCCCGCCGTACTGCGCGACCAGCGGTGCCAGTTCTTCCGTCCGGCGCGCTCCGGCTACCACGTTGTCGCCCGCGGCGAGCGCGGCCTCGGCGATGTCCCGCCCCAATCCGTTTCCGCTTCCCGTAATCAACCAGACCTTCGCCATTGCAATACCCTCCTCCGCATAGGATGATAGAATGAATGACTGGATGCTCATTTATTTCGAGTCCAAAAGATAGGCCTACGTATTAGTATTGAGCATACTCAGTTATAGAGGAGGTCAGTGGCTCGTGGCCCGTCCAAAGAGTGAAGACAAGCGAAATGCGATCCTCGATGCTGCGACCCGCGTATTTGCGGAGCGCGGTCTTACCGCTGCCCCAACGTCAGAAATATCAAAACAGGCCCGCATCGCCGAAGGAACTCTGTTTACCTACTTCAAGACCAAGGATGATTTGATCAATGCCCTTTACCGGGAGATCAAGTTGGAACTCGCAGACGCGATGATGTCAGGTTTCCCGCGGAAGAAGAGTGTTCGCACCAGGTTGCGGCATGTGTGGGACAGCTACGTGAATTGGGGGGTGGCGAATCCTGAGCAGCGCAAGGTCCTGGCCCAATTGCAGGTTTCTGGGATGCTTTCGAAAGAGTCGATCGAAGCGGGAAGCGCTCCCTTCGTCGAAATGCAGAATATGATGCGCGATGCGATTGAGCAACATATTCTGCGCGCAGACCTTCTAATCGAGTTGATTTCGAAGATGCTAGGGGCTTTGGCGGAAGCGACCATGGACCTGATCGTGTTGAAACCAACCATGGCAAACAAGTATCGCAACGGTGGATTTGAGATCTATTGGGCGGGGATCGCCCGGAAATAATTCTTTTTGCATCCATTGGATGAGTGAGTAATCAGATGTCAAAGAGGTCGACACGAGATGAACCAAACGCAGTGGACCGTCACTGATATTCCACCCCAGACCGGAAAACTCGCGGTTGTGACCGGGGCAAACAGCGGTATTGGCTGGCATACGGCGCTGGAACTGGCGCGGGCCGGGAGTGAGGTAGTTCTGACAGCCCGGTCAGAGGCCAAGGGGCGCGATGCGGTCGAGCGCATTCGGCGCGAACTACCGCAGGCCCAAGTACGTTTCGAGACGCTCGACTTGGCAAATCTGCCATCGGTGCGCGCATTTGCCGAGAGGGTCAATCGTGAGGCGAAATTGGATCTCCTAGTAAACAACGCAGGGGTAATGTCGGTGCCGAAGCGGCAGCTGACGGCCGATGGCTTTGAGTTGCAGTTCGGGACCAACTTCTTAGGGCCCTTCGCGCTGACCGCCTTGCTGATGCCTGCACTCGAGCGCGCGGAGTCCCCGAGAGTTACAACTGTCTCTAGCGGAGCCGCAAACATGGGTATGAAGAAAATCAACTTCGGTGACCTGCAGTGGGAAACAACCTACGCGCCGTGGAAGGCCTACTGCCAATCCAAGTTGGCGGACCTGATGTTTGCTCTGGAGTTGGGACGGCGGTGCGCGGCCGCGGGAATCAGGCTGTTGAGCAACGCGGCGCATCCCGGGTATGCGCGGACCAATCTGCAGACCAGCGGGCCAGGCCGTCCACAGAATCGGCTGGAGAAGATCATGGAGGTGTTCATGTCGCATGACGCGGCGCATGGGGCATTGCCCACTTTGCGTGCGGCGACCGCTCTCGACGTCGCGTCCGGGAGTTATGTAGCCCCAAGTCGATTCTTTCAGCTAAAAGGAGAGCCGGTGCTGGTAGGAGTTCCCAAGCCAGCGCGAGACGAAGCCGCTGCCCGCACTCTATGGGACGTTTCGAGGAAGCTGACGGGCGTAGCTTTCGCCGGGCTTTCGTGAAGCGGAGTAGCGGACCTCAGAATCATTATTGAGAATTACGAAGGCGTTGTCAGAAGGTGTCGTTGCAGCGTCCAGCGAATCAAAGGAGCGCGATTATGAAATACAGATTGCTCGGAAAGAGCGGGCTTCGGGTCTCCGAAGCTGCTTTAGGCACCATGACCTTCGGCGAGGATTGGGGATGGGGATCCTCGAAGGACGAAGCGCAAAAAATCTACGAGACCTACCGCGAGGCAGGTGGAAACTTCATTGATACAGCGAATGTCTACACCAACGGCGCGAGCGAAAGACTTGTGGGTGAGTTCATTCATGGCCATCGCGAGGGTGCCGTTTTAGCGACGAAATACTCGAACGCAGCACCCGGCAACGATCCAAATGCGGCCGGCAATCACCGCAAGAGCATGATGCAGGCAGTGGAAGCTAGTCTGAAACGATTGCAGACCGACTATATCGACCTGTACTGGGTGCACATCTGGGATGGAATCACGCCAGTGGAAGAAGTCATGCCTGGTCTGGACGATATCGCTCGCCAAGGCAAGGTTCTCTACGTCGGAATCTCGAACGCTCCCGCTTGGTGGATAGCCCAGGCAAATACTTTGGCGGAGCTTCGAGGCTGGACGCAGTTCGTCGGGTTGCAGATCGAGTACAGCCTGATTGAGCGGACGGTCGAGCGAGAACTGATTCCCATGGCACAAGCTTTGAATTTGGGCGTTACCGCCTGGTCTCCGTTAGCGAGCGGCGTGCTCACAGGGAAGTATCACGGTGAGGGCAAGGCCGACGGCGCGCGGATGACCAACGAGGGAATGAAGGAGTTCCTTCCCGAGGAACAACTCGCGGCACGGATCCTCTCAGCGGTGAAGTCAGTCTCCGAACAGACAGGTCGCAGCATGGCGCAAGTCGCACTCGCCTGGTTGCGCCATCAAACGGTGCCAGTAATCCCGATCATTGGAGCGCGAAAAGTATCTCAACTCCAGGATAATCTTGCTAGTTTGGACTTACAGCTCTCCGGGGAACAATTGAAATCCCTCGATGCAGCAAGCCGAATCGACCTCGGATTTCCCCAGAGTATCTATAGGAAAGAAATGGCTCGTGCACTCAGATATGGCGGCGTTTGGGATCGCCTCCTGCTGTAGCGCGACGGTTTCGGGGTGGGCATTGATGCATTCAAACCCTTTTTCTCTTTTTCGAAGATAGGAAAATCGAATCGGTGGCTCTTAGGGGGGCGCCGCTTCCAGACACAAGCCGAGAAGCAGATTCCTCCGCCTTCACTTCGCGCGGCGTCGGAATGACAACAATTAAATACTGTTGATCGAGTCGCGACAAGTTCCCGTCATGTTGTGGCCATCTTCGCCGACCAGCTCCTTACGAAAGCAAGATAAAGTTGTTTGGCAAGTTCTAACGAAGAGACATGAATGATTGAAGGGCAACCTGAGAGACTTGTTCTCTGAGCACAGTTTGCTGCAGCAAATAGCAGGGGACCACGTAAAAGGATTACCGTCCTGATGCCTTCTGGCTGCGAAGCACCATGCAGGTGGACGCTGCTTTCGCGACCAATCGGTCTTCCTCGTCGGTAATGGTGCACTCGACGTAGCCGATCGTCTGGCCCCGCCGCACGACCGTTCCTTCCGCTTTGAGTTGCGCCTGCCAGACCGGGCGAAAGAAATTGATCTTCAGTTCCACCGTAGTGAAGGATTCCTCCGGAGCGAGAGTGCTTGCAAACGCTATTCCCATCGCGGCATCAGCAATATCGCAAAGAATTCCGCCATGCAGCGTTCCCATGGGATTTGCGTGCTGTGGTCCGGCCGCCAAGACGACCGTCGCCCGTCCGTCAGCAATGTCTTTCGCCTCAAACCCAATCAGACGCGCGATTGGAACGTCGTTCGTTCTTGCCCGTTCCCTAAAGTCCGCTTGCGATGGAATTTCTTGAGTACTCATGACTTGTCGGCTCCGGTCTTCGCTTTCCGCGCACGCACATTGATTTCGAGGTATTCCTCCAGATGACGGCAGGCGAGATCAAGAGGCTCTTTATTCCGCTGCAGACGACCCACCATCCCGCTGCCTTCAAGAGTGCTGGCGATCAGGGTGGCCAATTTTGCCGAATCGACATCGGAACGAATCTCGCCTCGTCGTTGCCCCTCCTCGGCGATCGATTGCATACGGTCAAGCCAGGAACTGAGGGCCAGGCGAGCTTTCGCTCGTAGCTTCGGATTGCCGTCGTCGCAATCGGTGGCCGTGTTCAACAGCGGGCACCCTCCCGGTACCAGCCCTGTGCGCCGGTCCCGAAAGTTCCGCACGATTTGTTTGAGGCGGTCAACCGCATTCGGAATCTGCTCTGTGCCTTCGAAGCGCGTCTCCATTGCGATTTTCCAAGCGTGGTCGAAGGCGTCTCCCGCAAGCTCTTCCTTGCTCCCAAAATGTCGGTAGATTCCGCCCTTTTTTAACCCGGTCGCTCGCATGAGATCGGAAAGCGCAGCGCCGTCGTATCCTCTTTGATTGAAGATGGGCGCTGCCTTACGAATGATTTCTTGCCGCGTTTGCTCGCCTTTGCGCACGCCCTGCTCCTAGGTAATACCAATTCAGCGATTATATGGCCGCTGACCGCACGATACAGGCAGTTGGATGAGACCGACCGGTCCCAGGTCGCATTTGACACGCTACCAGTGAGAGAAACTACCCATTTTCAAATACGCGCGTCGGGCCTCGGTAACACCCCCCCGTACGTTTACGAGGGCCTTTGAAAACCTAGTGCCGCCTCAGGCGCATCGAACCTGAGGTCATCGTGGGTCAGTGGCTCACCGGCTTGCTGGGGGGCGTAATGATGCTCCAGCACAACACGCGAGTCGCTCCATTTCCGGAAGGTGCGCCAACTCACAGTGCGGATCTTGCCCGATACCCCGACCAACTCCAGTGTCCAGGCAGAGTGGGTCTCGTCGATCACATCTCCAGGAATCGCCGTCCCTCGAATGGATATCGACACACCACCGACCTCGGCCATTACATGAAGAGGAGCCAGGAAGCTGAAAAGAAGTGAGCGCACTCTCGCCTTGCCGCGAATCGGCTCTTCCATGGTTTCGCTGCTTCCCTCGATATCGTCGGCATAGAACTCGTCGAAGATATCAAGATATTCTTCGTAGCTTCGATTGATCTCCGCATGGACGATGGCTGCGTTTAGGGTACGCTCCGCAGTCCGAGATTGTGTGTACGGATCCGGATGAAACTGATCGGCTGATACGAAACCGCGTTGATCGCTCATTGAAAATCTGCGAAGTCTAGGCCTCGCTCCTGCTTTCTCACATATTGGAGCGCGGGCGATTTCCACCGCCAGCACGTCCCGAAAAACATGGGTACGTTGACTAAAGCTAAGGGGTCGACGCCCGGCATAGAAATACTGTTGGGGCGCCAAACCTCCTCATTCACCTATATGGGACCTTTGATGACAGAAGGGACCGGTCGGTCGCATAAATTCCCGTTGGGCACCGTCCAGAGTACTGTGGAACTCCTCAGGAAATAACTGTCACGGCCTCGCGCGGAGAGCGCTTCCTCAAAAGATAAATGAGACCGAGCGGTCTCATCGTGCATCCAAAGTCAACTGGGAGCAAGACGAGCGACTTAGGCAAAGGTGAGTCCATGTGGATAGTCAGACTAGCTCTTAACCGCCCATATACGTTCATTGTTCTTGCGATGCTTATTGTCTTGCTGAGTCCAGCCGTCATTCTTCGGACCCCCACGGACATCTTTCCAAATATCGACATCCCGGTCATTTCTGTCGCCTGGACGTACACGGGACTAAATCCTGAGGATCTGGAAACCCGACTGACCACTCCTTTCGAGAAGGGCCTCACAACACTGGTAGACAACATTGAGCATATTGAATCGACGACGTACAACGGAACCGCGGTCGTGAAGATCTATCTTCAACCGGGAGCCAGCGTGGACCGCGCGAACTCGCAGGTGGTAGCACTCTCCGGCTTCATTCTGCGGCTTCTTCCTCCGGCCACGCAGCCGCCTGAGGTCATCAACTTCAGCGCTTCTAGTGTCCCGGTCCTTCAGCTCGGTGTCTCCGGGCCCGGAATGTCGGAACAGCAGCTGAACGATCTCTCGCTCAATTTCTTGCGCACTCAGCTTATTACGGTGCCGGGCGCCGTCATTCCTTTACCGTACGGGGGCAAGCCGCGGCAGGTCATGATCAACATGGATCAAAACCTGATGCAGGCCAAGAACGTCTCGCCCAGCGAAGTTTTGAATTCGGTGAATGCGCAAAATCTTATCTTGCCGTCCGGCACGGCAAAGATCGCCGAAAGCGAATTGGACGTTCGCGTGAACGTCACACCTCGCACGGTAGCGGAGCTTGGTGATCTTCCCATCAAGCAGGTCGGAGCGAAAACGATCTACCTGAGGGACGTAGCTCGGGTAAGCGACGGGTTTGCTCTTCAAACCAACGTCGTACGACAGGATGGCCATCGGGGCGTGCTCCTCAGCGTGCTCAAGGCCGGAACTGCATCGACTCTGGATGTCGTGGCCGGAATTCGAAAGGTTCTGCCCCGCGCCGCGCTGACTTTGCCGCCGCAGTTGAAAGTTACTGCCCTTGCCGACCAGTCCCTGTTTGTGCGGAGCGCGATCGACGGTGTGGTTCGCGAAGCGGTCATCGCCGCGGCGCTTACAGGAGTCATGATTCTTCTCTTCATCGGCAGTTGGCGAAGTACGCTCATCATCGCCATCTCTATTCCGTTGTCGATCCTGAGTTCGATTCTGGCGCTCAGTTTTCTACACGAGACGATCAACATCATGACCCTGGGCGGGTTAGCGTTGGCAGTAGGAATTCTGGTGGACGACGCCACGGTTGAGATCGAAAACATCAACCGCATCCTCGAAGAAGGTCACGAGACCGAGATTCGGCAGGCCATCCTGGATGGCGCCCAGCAGATCGCCGTGCCTGCCCTCGTCTCGACACTCTGCATCTGCATCGTCTTTATGCCGTTGTTTTTGCTTGGCGGTGTAGCACGATATCTGTTCGTTCCGCTGGCGGAGGCGGTGGTCTTTGCGATGCTCGCTTCCTACATTCTTTCGAGAACGCTGGTACCGACGCTGGTGATGTATATGCTCAAACTCAATGAGGGGCGCGGGGAGTCGCAGAACCTGTTCGTGCGTTTCCAGAAGAGATTCGAGAAAGGCTTTGAACGGCTTCGCAACTCTTATCGAGCTGTCCTGACGCAATGTGTCGAAACCCGACGGGTCTTCATTCCAGCGTTTCTTGGGATTTGCCTGTGTGCTTTTCTTTTGGTGCCCTGGCTGGGCCAGGACTTTTTCCCCCAGTCTGATGCCGGTCAATTCATCCTTCACATTCGCGCGAAGACAGGTTCCCGGATTGAGGAGACTGCCCGCTTATCGGATCTGGTCGAAGACGCGATCCGCGAGAAAGTCCCGCCGGCGGAGCTGGACAACATTCTCGACAACATCGGACTGCCGTACAGCCCGTTGAACACAATGCATTCGACGTCGGGAGTTATTGGCGCGAACGATGTCGATGTGCTCGTCTCGCTCCGCAAGAATCACAGGGCCACGGCTGACTACGTCCGCGAACTCCGCGAAGAGTTGCCGCGGGAGTTTCCCGGTGTGAGCTTCTATTTTCTTCCCGCGGACATCGTGACCCAGATCCTTAACTTCGGTCTACCTGCGCCTATTGACGTCCAAGTCGAAGGCGCGAATGTGCAGGCCAGCCACGAAATCGCGGAGAGGATCCTGACTGAATTGCACCAGGTGTCGGGTCTTACGGACTTGCATATCCAGCAGCCACTCGACTATCCGACCCTTGAAATAAACGTGGACCGAACCAAGGCATCGCAGGCGGGCTACACGGAGCGGGAGGTGGCTTCAAGCGTTCTGACTTCTCTCAGCGGGAGCTTCCAGGTGACCCCGATGTTCTTTGTCAACTGGAACAATGGCGTGAGCTACAACCTGGTCGCGCAGACACCGCAGTATCGCCTTCAAACGGTCAAGGATGTCCAGAACATTCCCATCGCGGGCGGCAGCAAAGGCAATCCGGAAATTCTGGCTGACGTGGCTTCGATGCAGCGCTCACGCGAGATGGCCATCGTTTCCCATTACAACATCCGTCGCGTGGTCGATATTTACGGGGCGGTTCAGGACCGCGATCTCGGCGCGGTAAGCCGGGACGTGCAACGAATCGTCGATGCCAATCGAAAATCACTGCCACGGGGGACATTTATTACGATTCGCGGCCAAGTGGAAACGATGCGCAGTTCGTATCTCGGTTTAATCATCGGATTGGTTTTCGCGATTGTACTTGTCTACATGCTGATCGTCGTGAATTTCCAGTCCTGGCTGGACCCCTTCATCATTATTACTGCTCTGCCGGCAGCCATGGCGGGCATCGTTCTCTTTCTCTTTTTCACCCACACAACCCTGAGCGTTCCGGCGCTGATGGGCGCTCTGATGTGCGTCGGGGTTGCCACCGCCAATAGCATTCTCGTGATTTCATTCGCGAAGGAAAGGCTACAGATCCATGGCGACTCAGTGAAAGCCGCGATCGAAGCTGGCGTCACCCGTTTCCGTCCGGTCATCATGACGGCCCTTGCCATGATCATCGGGATGGTGCCGATGGCGCTAGGTCTCGGCGAGGGAGGAGAGCAAAACGCGCCTTTGGGACGCGCTGTCATCGGAGGCCTGCTTTGCGCGACCGTGGCAACCCTGGTGTTCGTCCCATCTGTCTTCGCCGTGTTTCATCGACGCGAGCCGAACGATGCATTGGAGCTATTCGAGAGTGTTCAAGGTCAACCACACGCGGAATAGAAAGGCCCTACCATGACAACAACAAATGAAACAAAAACTCTTGCAGTCGCCACGGAAGTCGCTCGGAAGGATCCGGCTCCGAAGAACCCAGGACGTGCATTCAGCAAGCGAGCAATCTCGATTCTAGCGATACTTACCGCGTGTGCGGCCTTGGCGATTGCCTCAGGAGTACACTCCCGGCTTACGGCTGAAACAAGACTGCGGGAGAGCGCGCAGGCTTCGGCGATTCCTTATGTGGACGTGGTCTCTCCTAAAGCGAGTGCAGACGCCGATGAGATCGCACTGCCAGGGAGTACGTCAGCCTTCAATGACACTCCCATCTACGCTCGGACGAGCGGCTACGTTAAGCATTGGTACGTAGACATCGGCGCACGCGTCAAAAAAGGCCAACTTCTGGCCACGATTGAAACCCCGGAACTTGACCAACAACTGCAGCAGGCACGAGCCGATCTGGAGAATGCCGAGGCGAATCTCCAGTTGGCAACAACCACGGCCGCGCGATGGCAGCACTTGCTTGAGAGCGATTCTGTTTCTCACCAGGAAACCGAGCAGGCCGTCAGCGATTTCCACTCAAAACAGGCTCTGGTGAATTCAAGCAAAGCCAACGTCGAACGCTTAGAGCAACTCCAAGCCTTCGAGCGCGTTACCGCTCCCTTTGATGGTGTGGTTACGGCTCGCAATACGGATATCGGGGCGTTAGTGCAGGCCGGTGACAATTCGGGACCGAAAGAGTTGTTTCACGTGGCAGCCATTCAGACGCTACGTGTCTATGTTGCCGTGCCCGAGATCTACGCCGGATTGGTGAAGACCGGAGAACAGGCAAAACTCACGCTCGATGCACTTCCGGGCGAAACGTTGACGGGTACTGTCGTGCGCAATGCCGATGCGATTGATGCGACCTCCCGCACGCTAAATGTTGAGGTGGACGTTGATAATCCAACAGGGCGCTTGCTGCCCGGTGCCTATGCCTTTGTGCATCTCCGCCTTCCTCCCCATCCCGGCTCAGTCACCATCCCGTCAAACGCCTTGCTCTTCCGCGCCGAGGGACTGCGGGCAGGAGTTGTTCGCAATGGTCATGTCGCACTCACACCTATCTCAATCGGGCAGGACTATGGCAGCACGGTCGAGGTGATCTCCGGACTATCGGCGCGCGATACGGTGATTGTGAATCCGTCCGACTCGCTTGCAAGTGGAGCCGCTGTACTGTTGGTCGGTAAGAACGCCAATGGAGCAAGACAATGAGACGCTATGGCGTTGTTCTCGTGAGTGCCGTTGGCTTGCTCCTGTCCGGCTGCATGGTTGGTCCCAGATACGCCAAACCTACGGTTCCAGTGACGCCGAACTTTGAAGAGACAGCGGAGTCGAAAGAAGGAGACGGATGGAAGATCGCACAACCAGACGACGACCTTATCCGCGGAAAGTGGTGGGAGCTGTATGGCGACCCAAAGTTAGACGAGATCGAAGACCAGGTGGACTCGTCCAACCAAGATTTGAAGATCGCTGAGGCGAATCTGCGCCAAGCCCGGGCCGCGATTCGCTTCAATCGCGCCTCGCAAGCGCCGACCATTGGAAGTTCTCCCAGCATCTCCGACATTCGAGCTTCTGCTAATAAACCTTACTTTCCGTCCAGCGCAGTCAACAATGGCAGCGGAGATTTCATTCTTCCTCTTGATCTGTCGTATGAGGTCGACCTGTGGGGACGTGTTCGCCGCAGCGTAGCAGCTGCCAGGCAGCAGGCCCAGGCAAGCGCAGCTGACCTGCAAACGGCTCGTTTGAGCCTGCATGCCGAAGTTGCGATCGACTACTTCGAGGTTCGGAGCGCCGACGCCCAGGAGAGACTTCTGAACGATACCGTGAAGGCCTATACCGACGCGTTGCGGTTGACACAAAATCGCTTCGAAGGTGGGGCATCGCCGAAATCGGATGTCGCGCAGGCGCAGACGCAGCTTAAGGCTGCCCAAGTGCTGGCGTCCGATATTACTGTGCAACGCGCGCTGTACGAGCACGCTCTGGCGATTCTTATCGGAAAACCTCCGGCGGCATTCCATCTGGCAGTTTCTCCACTGAATCTTGGGGCGCCCGTGCTGCCCACCATTCCCGTTACTCTGCCAGCGCGGCTTCTTGAGCGTCGTCCAGATATTGCCGCGGCGGAACGTCGCATGGCGTCCGCCAACCAACAAATCGGCATTGCCAAGGCGGCCTATTATCCGACTCTTAATCTAGCCGCGAGCGCGGGACTAGAGGGATCTTCGATTTTGAACTGGCTCATCTGGCCTAGCCGCTTCTGGGCGGTGGGATCGCAGCTGTCGGAGACGCTTTTCGACGCGGGGCGACGCCGGGCGACTACTGAATCAGCCCGCGCAGGATATGACGGCACTGTGGCCAGCTATCGGCAAACTGTCCTCTATGCATTCCAGCAAGTCGAGGATAATTTGGTGGTTCTGCGAGTCCTCAGCACTGAATCGGCTCAACAACAACAGGCTACTAGTGCCGCGGAAGAATCGCTCAAGCTGTTTCAGAACCGCTACGCCGGGGGCGTTGACACGTACCTGCAAGTGGTCACTTCACAAACCACGGCTTTGACGAACGAGAGAAACGACATCGACATTATGAGACGGCGCCTCGAAGCGAACGTGCTCTTGATCAAAGCCATGGGCGGAGGATGGGACATCTCGAATTTGCCTCAGTTATAGACAGGCCTATTTCGATCGACCAAGGTGATTTCGGAATGACGATTGCGCATGACCACCGCGGCCCGCACCTCGCTCTGGAGTTCTCCCTGCCAAGCGAAGTAAGTGCGATTTCTCCCTTCGTCGACAAGCTCATGCTCTTGCTCAGGAATTGCGGCTGTGTTCCTGAAGGCGTGAGCGACGTTGAAATCGCATGACGGGAAGCCATGGCAAACGCCATCCTTCACGGAAATCATGAGGATCGTAGAAAACACGTCCATGTTACCTGCCGCTGTGAGCCTGACGAAGTATCAGTCGCTGTAAAAGACGAAGGAAAAGGATTTGACACTGATAATGTCCCCGACCCTACAGCTCCACAAAACATCGGGTCGATTCACGGCCGTGGCATCCACGTGATAAGAGCGTTAATGGATGAAGTTCGCTTCGACGAAGGCGGAGCCGTCATTCATATGAAAAAACGAAACGTTATTTGACAGCCAGAGTTATCTGCCCCAAGTGGTAGGACATGTGGTTGGTTCGACTCAGCAGAACAGCCAATCGGTTCCGGGTCGGGTCGATGGCATAGTCTTCCTCGGATATTGCGTAATGCCGCTGCAACCATTCGTCCGCGGAAAGACTTGCAAACCGCGAGAGTAGTTTAGCGCTCACTTCATCCCAATATTTTCTTAGCTCTCCCACAGCAGGCAATTGTGCCCCTGTCTTGTCAGGAGTGGAGACGAAGATAGCATCGAGTTCAGGGTGCAATCGCTCTCCCAGACCGAGAATCGGGAACATGGCGTCGTTAATGGCAGTGAGGTGTCCCCATAGATAGATTAGGCGGTTTTTTCCCGGCGCTACTTCTTTCAAAAGTTGGTCGTCCGTGAGGTTTGAAAACGCCTTGTTAGTTCTCTCCAACACGAGTCGCCATGAATTAATTGCCACTTCCACTGATAACTTGTGGGATGTCACTGTAATACCCTCTCTTTCTATTCTTCATGCGGCCTTGCGAATCACGTCATTTCCCTGGTGCAGAGAGCCTCGCAGGGTGGCGGTTAGATCTGCGCTCTGCCGCCGTCAACGAACAGTTCAATACCCGTGACAAAACTGGAGTCATCCGAAGCCAGAAACAACGCCACCTTCGCGACTTCATCGGGCTCCCCCATACGTCCCATCGGGATGGTGGACACAATCCGCGCAATCACGTCTGGAGATTGCCGATTCGCCAGTGGCGTATTGATCGGACCCGGACTGACAACGTTTGAGCGGATACGACGGTCCTTTAGATCTGTAGTCCAGGTTCGCACCAAAGAGCGGATTGCAGCCTTACTCGCGGCATAGACGCCGAAG
>Ga0210408_10001188_pt1 | contig 28068 bp, 30 predicted proteins | sample IncBWH4MmetaG_FD_155471 | JGI IMG/M metagenome (GOLD analysis project Ga0210408, IMG submission 155471) | Forest soil microbial communities from Barre Woods Harvard Forest LTER site, Petersham, Massachusetts, United States - Inc-BW-H-4-M | ecosystem: Environmental > Terrestrial > Soil >...
ACGCGACGACACATGCGCGGTCAGAACGGGCTGTTCGTAGGTCGGGCCGTTCAAAGCTGCAGGCGCGACACCGCCTGCTCGATCGAAATATCCCTGAGATCGCGGTTTCCCATCGCCCGGAATCCGCCGACGTCGTTGAGCATCACGGCGGCTCCGCGAGACACCGGCAGCTTGACGCGATGGAGGTCGGCACCATCGACGTCGCCGAGCCAGAACGCCGGTCGCGCATCCGCGGTCACGCTGGCAAGCTCGACGCCGCTGAACTCGACATTGCGCGCGTGCCTGACATAGAAGTGCTGCGCCGGCAGCGGACCGAAGCGCGCAGGCTCCGGATATTCAGCCGGCCGCTCGCTCGGCTGCGATACCGCCAGCTCCGCGGTCCCGCCGCCCTTCTGGAGGAAATAGCATTCGCTGATCCTGACGTCCTCGATCGGGTGATCCGGGATGCCGCTCAGGATCGACGGCATGTCGTTGTCAGGCGCATGGCAGGTGACATTGCTGATCAGCACGCGCTTGAGGCTTCCGACCGGGATGTCCGCAGGCCCCCGCATGCGCGCGCCCAATCGCAAAAACAGCGGCGCGTTGCGAATGTTGCGCATCGTGAGCCCGGTCAACGTGACGTCCTCGATGATGCCGCCATCCACCGTCTCCAGCGCAAAGCCCCGGCAATCCTCAAAGATGCAGTTGGAGATGGCGATGTTCTTGAAGCCGCCATTGGATTCCGTGCCGCATTTGATCCGGCCGGTGCGCTGCCAGCCATGATCCTCCACGCCTTCCGGAAATCGCCTAAAACTGCCGTCGAGCAGCGCGCCGACCTGGTATCCGCCGGTGACATAGCAATTGGCGATGCTGACGTTCTCGGTCGTGCGTGCATAGCCCAGCGCAAACGAGCTCTTTGGGCAGATCGCGTCATCCCATGGCGAGTTCACGCTGCAATTCGACACCCGCACGTTGCGGCAGCAATCGATGTCGATCCCGTCCCGATTGGTGTCAATCTTCAGATTGTCGATGGTGAAATTGTCGACGCCGGTTGCCAGGATGGCGAAATGGCCGCAGGCGAGCATCGAGGCGTCGCGCAGGATGACGTTGTGGCAGTTTTTCAGCGCGAGCGCCTTGTTGCCGACGCCGGGCGCCTCCGCGATCGGAAGACCGGCATCGTCGTGTCCCCGGCTCAAGCCCCGCCCCCAGATCAAGCCGGGCCCGAGAATGGCGACATCGTGGATGTTCTCGCCCCAGATCAGGCTGTTGTGCCAGTGATTGTGGCCAAAGTCCTGAAAGGCCTCCCAGGGTGCGTTGCTCTCCGCCGCATCATAGCCTGAGGCCGTGCCCTCGCGTGGCGTGTCTGCGGCCAGGATGGTGGCGCCGGCGTCAATGTACAGCACGATCGAACTCGCCAGCCGCAGCGAGTAGCAGGCATAGGTGCCCGCCGGGACATAAACGACCCCGCCTTTGGCAGACGCGGCCTCGATCGTGCGGTTGATCGCGGGCGAATCGATGGTCTTGCCGTCGCCTGTGGCGCCGAAGGCGCGGACGTCGAACACCGGCCCGGCGCCGGCGACCGGCGCCACCTGCCCCCACGCCTGCCGCGCGAGCGCGGGTGCGACTAGCGCCGCCGCGCCCATATTGGCGAGGAATCGTCGTCGGGCATTGTAAATGGATTCCATTGCGCACGGCTCCCACCGCTTCGATCGACGCGCGGCCATTCGTTCGAAATTCCTGAACAGCCCATATCCAGGATGTGCGCCCGGCAATGACAAGGTCAAGCATTGCCGTGCACGAGAGTCCGCACGAAATCTTCACGCCTGTCCGCAGGCTGACGCGTTTTCTTCACGTGAACCGGTGCCGAGCCCGGATCAAGTCCGGGGCAGGCTTTCGCTCAAAAATGCTCCAAGGCCGAAAGCTGACATGTGGCCGGTCCCTGACTCGTCCGCTCCGGCCACTTTCGCACTCGTGAATCATCGGAACTGCGAGGATTGCTACCGCGGCTCGCGCGGTGCCGGTCGCTCGGACGGGTCGCGGCTGATTTTGGGCTGCAATTCCCTGAGATCGACGAAGACGTCCGCTTGGCGTCTTAGGTCGTCGGCAATCATGGGCGGCTGGGTGGCAATGGTCGAGACCACAGTGACGCGAACGCCGCGGCGCTGCATTGCCGCCACCAGCGAGCGAAAGTCGCCATCGCCGGAGAACAGCATCATCTGGTCGATTTGCCCCGCAAGTTCCATGGCATCGACAGCGAGTTCGATGTCCATATTGCCCTTCACCTTGCGGCGGCCGCTTGCGTCAAAGAACTCCTTCGTCGCCTTGGTCACCACGGTGTAACCGTTATAGTCCAGCCAATCGATCAGGGGACGGATCGACGAGTATTCCTGATCCTCGATAATCGCAGTGTAGTAGAACGCGCGCACCAGCGTTCCACGGTTCTGGACATCCGTGAGCAGGCGCTTGTAATCGATGTCGAAGCCGAGCGCCTTGGCCGTTGCGTGGAGATTGGCGCCGTCAATGAACAACGCAATCCTGCTGAAGGATGACATTTTGGTACTGCCCTTTACGGTCAGGCAATGACCCCAGACTGTGCTCGGATTGGGAAGGCGCCAGTTCTGGTGGCAAATATTCCACCACGTAGTTAATTCCAAAGTGCCTAAGGTATCAAATTACTTCGCTGATAATTTCTAACAGCAATGCATTTGAAGCTGGAATTAGCGCCTCGACGGTTTGTTATGAAGGGATGGTGCTGTGTGAGCTCTTCCTAGGTCGTGGTTGCTATGCCGGGTCGATTTGATGTCTTCGAAGCGTTCTTGCGGAAGCGCGGCCGAACATGGAGATGGTGCGTATGCACGACCGAAGGGAAGGCCGTCATGCACGGTTCAGAAAAGAGCCGACAGGCGGCCAAATACCAAGCCGATCGAGCGCTCTTCATGCTGCTGTTAACGGCGTCGTATCGATTGCGGCGTTCGGCCGAGGTCTCGCGACCGGTTCGCGCCAGGCGTAAGGCATCATCCGGCCCCGAAGGGCCGCGTTAGCGCAAAGTGCCGACAGCGAGCCCTCGCGCTTGACCCGAGGGATCAAGCAATAATCTAACCTCTGTCTTGCATCGCGACAAGCTGGACCTGACCGCAGGCATCAATCGGCGACGATCGGCCCGAATGGCTCCCATCGTTCGTCCGAGAAGCGCATCATCCGGAACTCCTTGACCACCCGATAGTCGGTCGGACTGGTGCTGATGGAGAGTTCGGGAAGCAGCAGGTCGAGTTTCACATTTTGCAGGTGCGTCGCCTGCCGCATGATGTTTTCGCGCGAAAAATTGTCGCCGCATTGCCTGAGCACCTGGACCAGGAGCTCGGCTGCGCTGTAGCCGTAGGTCGTAAAAATGCTTTTTCGATCGCCCTCGGGATAATAGGCGTCCATGAACGCCTTCCATCGCTTCATGCCGTCATCGTCGGCCCAGGTCGGGTCGGCCGTCTCCTTGAACGAGCTCGCAGAGATGAGGCCCTTGGCGTGCTCGATGCCGGCAGGGACCAGGACGGCGTCGATCGAGGACGAGCCGACGCCGATGAGGTGAACGGGTTTCCAGCCGAGTTCGGCCGTCTTCCGGATGACCTGGGTGGCAAATCGCTGGGCCGCCATGTTGATGAAGACGTCGACGCCGGCGGCCTCGAGCCGCACGACCTGCGAGTCGACGGTCGGGTCCGTCACATCGTAGGACGCTTCACTGACGAGAAGCTCGCCGGCTCGTGAACCGAGAGCTTCCTTCAGTCCAGTGAGATAGCCCTTGCCGCTTTCGTCGTTCTGATAAAGCAGGCCTACTTTGGCATTGGGATAATTGTCCAGGATGAAGCGCGCGTAGACGCGAATCTCCGTGCGCAGATTGGGCGCAAAGCCCATTGTCCACGGGAAATTGACCGGATCCTCGAAACGGGTTGCTCGCCCCCCAACGAACAGTTGCGGGATCCTGCGGTCATTGAGATATTTTTCGACCGCGATGTTGGAGGCGCTCCCGAGCGTCTGGAACGTGAACAATACCTCGTCGTTCTCGACCAGCCTTCGGACCTGCTCGACCGTCTTGGACGGCATCGCCGCGTCATCATAGGAAATCAGGTTGATCTTGCGTCCATTGATGCCGCCGCGATCGTTGATCATGTGGAAATAGGCAGCCTGGACCTTGCCGATCATGGAGGCTGCCGAGAGCGGGCCGCTATAGGGCATGGTTTGCCCGATCCTGATCTCGGTGTCACTGACACCCGGATCAAGTTGACGATCGGCTGCCAGCAAGGAGTTCATGGAGAGAATGCAGGCACCAATGATCAGCGCTGTCACAGCGCCCGCGCGCAAGCCAAACGTCATCGCTTCGACCCTCGCTGCTGGAGCCGGCGTTACCGGCCTCCCGCGTCGTTCACCGAGCGCAGGATTAGAACAGGGCTGGGAAGCGTGGTCTAACGAGACATTCCCGCGTCGCGCTAGGAAATCTTCCCGCCTTTTTTGGCTGAACAGGAAGAAACGGCCGGGCCCGGACTGGTTTCGTCCCGCGACACGCCGGCCAAACTGTCACCAATTGGGCCGGATTAAGTTCGTCCACGTCCCTTTCAGCGGTCGGACGCCCGCGACGACTGGCCGCCATGGGGACCCAGATTAATATATTAGCCTATCGTTGGTTGGACGGCCCACCAATGATAACGATAAGAGATAAGCAAGAAAGAAGCTGGGAGGCGTTTGGGTGCAAAACCTGCTGAAAAAGAAGGACTTCTATGCCGGGCTGGCGATGATCCTGCTCGGAGCAGTGGTGACCTTGAATTCGACAACCTACAAGCTCGGAACATTGATGCATATGGGCCCGGGCATGTTTCCGTTCATTCTCGGGATCCTCCTGATCTTCATTGGCATCCTGATCTTCGGCACCGGCGTGATCACTCCGCTCGCGGATGAGCGGATTCTCCCCGAAAGCATGGAGTGGCGCGGCTGGGCCTGCATCCTGGCCGGCCCGATCATGTTCATCATCTTCGGCAAGGCTTTTGGCATGGTTGCGGCCACTTTCATGTGCGTCTTCGTCTCGGCGCTCGGCGATCGAAACGCGACATGGAGAGGGTCGGCCATGCTGGCCGCCGGCATCACGGTCGCCGGCACCTTGCTCTTCTCGTATGTGCTGAAGGTGCCCTTCCCACCGTTCCGTTGGGGGCTGTGACATGCTGACCACAGCTCTGACCGATCTCTGGTACGGTTTTGGCGTCGCCTTCGAACCGCAAAACCTCATGTGGTGCTTTGTCGGCGTGCTCGTCGGCAACATGGTCGGCGTTTTGCCCGGCATGGGCCCGCTCGCCACCATCTCCATCCTGCTGCCGCTGACCTTCGGCATCAAGCCGGTCGGCGCCATCCTGATGCTGTCGGGCGTGTTCTACGGCGCGCAATATGGCGGCGCCATCTGCTCGATCCTGCTCAATCTGCCCTGCCACCCGCCGCATGCGGTGACCTGCCTCGACGGCTTTCCGCTGACCAAGCAGGGTCGCGGTGGCGCGGCGCTCGGCGTCACCGTGATCTCATCCTTCGTCGGCGCGTCCTGGGGCATCACCGAGATGATCTTTCTGGCGCCGGTCCTGGTGAAGGTCGCGCTGGAATTCGGCCCGACCGAAATCTGCTCGCTGATGCTGCTCGGCCTGCTGGCGGGCTCGACCCTGGCGCGCGGCTCGCCGCTCAAGGGCATCGCCATGACCCTGGTCGGCCTGCTGCTTGGCATCGTCGGCACCGACATCGAAACCGGGACGCCGCGCTTCACCTTCGGCATCCCCAGCCTGTTTGACGGCATCGAACTGGTCGGCCTGGCGCTCGGCTTGTTCGGCATCGCCGAATTCATGAAAAGCGTGAACCAGTTTTCCGACATCAATACCAAGTATTCGAATGTCAGTATCCGCGACTTGCGTCCGTCGCGCGAGGAGTTGCGCCGCTCGGTGCCCGCGATGTTGCGCGGCACTCTGATCGGCAGCCTGTGCTCGCTGATCCCGGGCACGGGGCCGACGATCGCCTCGTTCATCTCCTATGCGGCGGAAAAGAAGATCTCCAGGACGCCGGAGAAATTCGGCACCGGCATGATCGAAGGCGTCGCCTGTCCGGAGGCGTCGACACATTCCTCGGTGCAGGGCGATTTCATTCCGACCATGAGTCTCGGCATTCCCGGCGACGCCGTGATGGCGCTCATTCTCGGCGCCCTGCTGATCCAGGGCATCGTGCCGGGGCCGCAACTGATCAAGGAACATCCCGACATCTTCTGGGGGCTGATCGCGAGCTTCTGGATCGGCAACATCATGCTGGTCGTGCTCAACGTGCCGATGATCGGCTTGTGGGTGAAGCTGTTGATGATCCCCTACAAGTATCTGTATCCGAGCGCGCTGTTCTTCGTCGCCATCGGCGTCTACTCGACCAACAACGACATGTTCCAGGTCGCGGAGACCGTGGTCATCGGGCTGGTCGGCTATCTGCTGCTGCTGCTCGACTTCCACCCGGCCTCGATCCTGCTCGGATTCGTGCTGGGGCCCCGCTTCGAGGAGAATTTTCGCCGTGCCATGCTGATCTCGCGGGGCGATGCATTGGTGTTCGTCAAGCATCCGATCAGCGCGTTCTTCCTGTTCCTGTGCGTGGCCCTCATCCTGGCGCAGATCTATGTGCGGATGCGCAAGCCGAAAGCGGCCGCGGATCGCTCAGCCCCAGCCCCCGAATTCGGAGCCGCAGGAGCCGCTGGTGTCGGGACCGAGTGAGTGATGCGGCGGCCTGCCCGCGATCGCGGGCAGCTTCGCGTCGTGCCGTCGTTCGCTCAGCGTGGCGGTCATCACCACGGACCGCGCCGACCGCAGGTCGTCGAATCTAGAACGCCGGCCCCTCGCCATTGCGGCCGTAGGTGATGCGCGGCGTCTGCAGCGTTCCATCGGCCTGCTTTTTGGCCGCGCCGACGAATATCCTGGTGCCGGGCTGAATTTCCTCCCGCCGGCCCATTTCATAGGTCACCACGACGGTTTGCGGCGAAACCACCAGCTTCTTCTCGCCGTCCTTGTACTTGACCGACAGCACCGGTCCATCCACGCCGGTGACGGCCTGCTCGACATTGCCGTTCGTCATCTTGCTTTTCGGCAGCAGGTCCCAATCGTAATGACCTTCGCCGGTGCCGCGCATCGCCTCCGGGAAGATGTGGACCTCGATGGCTTTTTGCGTGCCGTCCTCCTGCATCATTCCGGCGGAGCCGACGAACATTCCCGGCTTGATGTCGCTCATCTTGGCCGGGACGATCGCGACAAACAGCGGATTATCGGTCACGGTCAGCTTGGCGTCCGATCCGTCGCGCGTCTTGACCACGAAGACCGGGCCTTCGATGCGCTCGATCGTGCCGCGGACGCGCACCGTGTCCTGCTGCGCCGGCGCCGGAAGCACTGATACAAGCAACATGAGACCTGGAATGGCGACGACACGCAGCAGTTTTCCGACCATGACGACCTCCCCAATCTTTGCGCGATTGTCCTTGCAACACCAATGGCAGGTTCTTATTCCGGGCCCGGTGCGGCGGCCGCACGCGTGCGCAGCGCGTTCCGCCTTGATCAAAACATCGCGAGACGACTTGAGGGCGGATGGCGGATTTGCTGAATCTTGAGCAGCGAACGCTACGCTTTGCGTCCACGGCCAAGTCGCCACCGCAATCCGCTTATGGGAGACCGATCCACTTCGAGAAGGAGGACGCAGAAAATGCGGATCGCAAATATTGCCGTCGTTATTTCGCTCGCCGCGCTCGCTGGCTTGGCGGCGCCGGTTCTGGCGAAGAGTTCCGAGACCCGAAAGGCGACCGATGACGGATCGACGCCATCATCCTGCCATGCCTATCAGCAGGAACCTGACGGATCCTGGACCGAACGTCCCTGCGAGGAAAAGAACCAGCCGGCTCAAACCCAGCACAAGCCGGTCGCAAAAGGATCCGAAGAAGAGCCGCGCTGAGATCCGCCGATCTCCAGCGCCGCGCTCCGGACGTTGAACCGCCAATTTGCGACCAGCAACCTGACAGTGTCCGCGCCGTCCATTGCGCGTTGGCCCAACGGGTTCAACCTGATGTCACACTCCGTGGTAGATCTTGATCCCCCATAGTACGACGACGATGGCCGATACCAGCGTGGCCACCGCCAGCAAGTTTTCAAAGGAAGCGAGCCTCATTTACACCACCCTGCGCTTCCAGCCCCACCCGACCATGTAGTCGATTCGGCCACTATCCAGCAATCTTTCCGCCACAATCGGTAAAAATACGGCCTCATTGTGCCCTTTAGGGCACAAATTTACCGTCGCAGCCCGCAGAAGCCCGCGCTCCGCCAAAACCAGCGTCGAACTTGCTGTTTCCGAGGCTTCAGCTCTGATGCGGTCCCCGCATCATCTTCATGGCGTCTTCGATGTGACGCCACTCCTTCGCCTCTTCGCTGTCGCCCTTTTTCTCGCAGGCCAGCGCCTGCCGCGCGGCCTCGGCGATCGCCTCAAAGCCATGCTTCTCGAGCATCTGGCGCGCGATGGTATGAACCTGAACCTCAGAGATCATGTCGCTCTCCTCTCGGCTACGTCCCAGGAAAGCGACAAGCGGCCTTTCGGTTCCCGGTCGATGGCGTTTGCAGCGCGACAAAAAAACGCGGCGAACCCCGCCGCGTTTCCCCGTGTCATGGTGCCCTCGTCCCCCAGGGCCGGTTCGGCTCAGCTATAAATCTCGAACAACCCGGCGCCGCCCTGCCCGCCGCCGATGCACATCGTCACCACGCCCCATTTGGCCTTGCGGCGGCGGCCTTCCTGCAGGATGTGCCCGGTCAGCCGTGCGCCGGTCATGCCAAAGGGATGACCGATCGCGATCGAGCCGCCATTGACGTTGTATTTGGCGGGGTCGATGCCGAGTTGGTCGCGGCAATAAAGGCACTGGCTGGCGAAGGCCTCGTTGAGCTCCCAGATGTCGATGTCGTCGATCTTCAGGCCATGACGTTTCAAGAGTTTCGGTACGGCGAACACTGGTCCGATGCCCATCTCGTCGGGCTCGCAGCCTGCCACCGCCCAGGCCACGAAACGGCCGAGCGGCGCGAGCCCGCGCTTCTCGGCATCCTTGGCTTCCATCAGCACGACCGCGGCGGCGCCGTCGGAGAGCTGGCTGGCGTTGCCGGCGGTGATGTATTTGCCCGGCCCCTTCACCGGCTCGAGCTTGGCGAGCCCCTCCATCGTCGTGTCCGGACGATTGCATTCGTCGCGCGACACCGTGTAGTCGACGATGCTTTCTTCCTTGGTCTCCTTGTTGACGACCTTCATCCTGGTCTTCATCGGGACGATCTCGTCCTTGAACTTGTTCGCCTGCTGGGCCGCGGCCATGCGGCGCTGCGATTCCAGCGAGAACTCGTCCTGGTATTCGCGACTGACCTTGTAACGCTCGGCGACGATGTCGGCGGTGTCGATCATGGCCATGTAGATGTCCGGCGCGTATTTCAGCAGCTCCGGATCCTGCGCTTCTTTCGGCACGCCGCCGCCGGGGGCGGAAATGCTCTCGACGCCGCCGGCGACGATGCAATCGGCGCCATCCGAGCGGATGTGATTTGCCGCCATCGCGATGGTCTGCAGGCCGGAGGAGCAGAAACGGTTGACCGAGACGCCGGCCGTGGTCTTCGGCATACCGGCAAGCAACGCCGCCTCGCGGCCGATGTTGCGGGCGCCATGGGCGCAATTGCCGAGATAGCAGTCCTCGACATAGTCCTTGTCGACACCGGAGCGTTCCACGGCATGGTGGATCGCATGCGCCGCCATCGTCATCGGCGCCGTGATGTTGAATCCGCCGCGCAAGGATTTGGCGAGGCCGGTGCGTGCATATGAGACGACCACAGCTTCACGCATGTTGTGTTTTCTCCCAAAAATGTTTCTGGCTAAACTCGTAGCACGCGCGGCTGCGGCGGTCGATTGCCTTGCGCCGCATGCGCCATGTCCGCCGCACGGAATGAACATTTCCGTCACGACCTGCTTGCGCGCGCACGGCCATTGGGGCATCGAACGCGCGTGGCGCCTCAAAAGGCCAATCCCGAATGCCTGATCCTTTCGACCTCCAGCGCTTCGTCGATGCCCAAGACGGCGTCTATCGCCGGGTCGTCGCCGAATTGTCCGCTGGCCGGAAACAGAGCCACTGGATGTGGTTCATCTTTCCGCAGATCGCCGGGCTCGGCTTCAGCGCCATGGCGCAGCGCTACGCGATGTCATCGACCGAGGAAGCGGCCGCCTACCTTGCGCATGGCATTCTCGGCCCGCGCCTCGTCGAGTGCACGGGTCTCGTCCTCGGCGTGAAGGACAAGACCATCTGCGCCATTCTCGGTTCGCCCGATGACCTCAAGTTCCGCTCGTCGATGACGCTGTTTTCCGCCGTCTCCGATGATCCGATCTTCGATGCGGCGATCGCGAAATATTACGCAGGCGCGAAAGACCAGGCGACGCTTGACATTCTCCGAGGCTAGCTCGCGAGCTTCATGAAATCGGGTGGCCGGCGCTCGGCAAAAGCGGTGAAGGCTTCCCGCGCCTCGGCGGTCTTGAGCCGCTCGGCAAAGCGTTCGCTCTCGGTGGCAACCTGGGCCGCGAGCACATCGGCTCTGCGCATTAGGCGCTTGGTCACCGCCAGCGCGCCGACCGGCTGTTTTGCGAGCCGCCCAGCGAGCTCGCCTGCTTCTTCGTCCAGGCGTCCGAGCGGCACCACCCGGTTTGCCATTCCCCAGTCGAATGCCTTCGCGGCCGGGACCGGCTCGCCGAGCGCGAACATCTCGTAGGCCCGGGCGTGCCCGATCCGAAGCGGCAGCAGCAGGCTCGAAGCTGCCTCCGGCACCAGCGCCAGGCTGACGAACGGCGTCGACAGCAGCGCGTTCTCGGCGAGCACGACGAGGTCGCAGTGCAGCAGCATGGTGGTGCCGATGCCGACCGCGCGGCCCTGCACGGCCGCGATCAAGGGACGGCTGGACTGCACCAGCGCGCGCAGAAACCGGCCCACATGCTGTTCGCCGCGCGCACCGCCCGCGGCGATGTCGGCAAATTCGCCGACATCATTGCCCGAGGTGAACATGTCGCCCTGCCCGCGGATCAGGATCACGCGCGCGCCGGGATCGGTCTCGGCCGCCTCTAGCGCGTCGGCCAATCTGCCGTACATCGCGTTGGTCAAGGCGTTCTTCTTCTCGGACCGCGCCAAGGTCAGCGTCAGGATTCCCTTGCTCTTCTCGATCACGACATGTTCGGTCATTCGTCTCTCCCGTTTGGAAACTTGCTCTGGAAGCTCAAGAGCCAGCGCGCGACGACATCGATCTCCTCGCGCGAAAATCCTTCCACGAGCCTGGCATTGAGGTCGGCGGTCTCGGCCTTCGCGCGCGCCAGCATGGCGCGCCCTTTGGCCGTGAGGTGGATGCGCCAGGCCCGTCCGTCGGCGGCATCCGCCCGCCGCTCGACAAGTCTCGCGGCCGCCATGCGGTCCACGAGCCCGCTGGTCCCGGCGGGTCCGAGGTCGAGCGCCTGGCCCGCCTCGCCCATCAACACGCCGTCCTGCTTGCCCAGCACGAACAGGAGCCCGCTCTGTGCCGGTGTGATGCCGTCCTCAGAGCGCGAGGTCGCAAAGCGCTGCAGCCGGCGCTGGGCAACGTTCAACAGGTAGATCAGGCGATGGCTGTGGGCACTCAAAGCAGCTTCACGCGAATTTATTTTGCGTGCGAAGTATATCCTCGTCGCCCAACCGTGTCACGACGAAAATCGTCCCGGCCGAGCCGCCAACTTGCGTAAACCCCGGATTAACACGGGAACGTTAGGTTGCAGGACGTCCGATCTCCCCGAGAAGGCCCGAAAAATCATGAAAATCGGAACATTGCTGACGGCCGCCATCGTGTCGCTCGCGACCATCGGCGGCGGCCTCGCCATCTATGTGGCGACCACGAAGTACCAGACCATGAGCCGGGCCTCCGAAGCCAACAGCCGCATGGAGATCGTCCGCACGATCGGCGACATCCCGCGCTACCTCAACTCCGAGCGGGGGTTCTCCACCAACATCCTCTATGGGCCTCCCACGGTCGACCCGAAGCAGCGCGCCGAGCTCAGCCAGACCTACCGCAAGCCGACCGATGCCGCGCGCGACAAGATGAACGAACTGCGCAAGAGCCTGCTCGGCGCGCTCGATGACGGCGCGGCGATCGATGCCGGCATCGCGGCGATCAACACGAAATTCGCGGGCCTGCGCGACGAAATCGACAGGGCCATAGACGGCCCGGCGGACGCCCGCAAGGACGCGGCAAAGACGATCGTCACCGACAATGCGGTTTTGAACCGCGCGGTGACGGCGCTGCTCGACGAGCAGGTCCGCAAGATCGCGCTGCTGCACGGCGACGCCTACCGCCAGGCGGTCTATGCCAACATTGCATGGACGCTGCGCGACGTCGGCGGCTACTCGTCCAGCCTGCACAAGAACCTCATCGGCTTCAATCGCGCGGCGACCGATGCCGAGAAGATCGCGCTGAGCCTGTCGCAGGGACGGGTGGACCAGATCCTGATGTCGCTGCAGGAATTGCTGGACAATCCGGCGACGCCGCCCAATGTCGTCACCGCGCTCTCGCACATGAACGACGCCTACGTCGTCGGCTTCGGCCAGGAGCTCAAGCTCGCCAAGGACGGCGCCCCGACCGGCAAGTATGAGCATGATGTCGAGACCTTCTACCGGGCCTCGCAGGTCGGGCTTTCATCCATCATCGAGGTGCGGGACGCCTTCTACGACAATGCCGAGCAGGTGCTGGGCGTGTCCTATTCCGCGGCGCACGTCAGCTTCCTGATCGCGCTTGCCGGACTGGTTGCCGTCATCATCGCGAGCATCGGCCTCGTGATCATGATACAGCGCCGGGTATGCGCCCCGATCGTCGACCTCACGGGGCGGATGTCGCGGCTCGCCGCCGGCGACGTCGCCGACGCGATTCTGGGCGCCGATCGCGACGACGAGATCGGCGCGATGGCCAGGGCTGTGGGCGTGTTCAGGGATAACATGATCAAGGCCGACCGACTGGCCAAGGAAAGCGAAGCGGAGAACGACGGCAAGATGCGCCGCGTCCGCGCGCTCGACGATCTGACCCGCACGTTCGAGGCCAAGGTCGGCGAACTGGTCAGCGGCCTTGCCTCGGCCTCCGCCACGATGGAAGACACCGCGCAATCGATGTCGGAGACCGCGACCGCCGCCAACCGCCAGGCGTCCGTCGTTGCCTCCGCTTCGGAGCAGACCTCAGCCAACGTTCAGATGGTCGCCAGCGCCGCGGAGGAACTGACATCGTCGATCTCCGAGATCGGCCGTCAGGTCGCCCAATCGACCGACATCGCCGCGCGCGCCGTCGACAGCGCCCGCCGCACCGGCGATACCGCACGCCTGCTGGCCGAAGGCGCCCAGAAGATCGGCGATGTGGTGACGCTGATCCAGACCATCGCCGCGCAGACCAATCTGCTCGCGCTCAACGCCACCATCGAGGCCGCCCGCGCCGGCGAGGCCGGCCGCGGTTTTGCCGTGGTGGCCTCCGAGGTGAAGTCGCTGGCGGGGCAGACCGCAAAGGCCACGACCGAAATCTCCGAACAGATCGCCTCCATTCAGCAGGCCAGCGCCGAGACCGTGGCGGCGATCCGCGACGTGGTCGACGTCATCACCGAGATCGACCAGATCGGAGTTGCTATCGCGTCCGCGATCGAGGAGCAGGCCTCCGCAACCAAGGAGATTTCACGCAGCGTCCAGGAAGCCGCGCGCGGCACCCAGGAGGTCAACGCCAACATCTCCGGCGTGAGACAGGCCGCCGACGACACCGGCTCGGCGGCCAGCCGCGTGCTGGGCGCGGCGGGGCAATTATCGTCGCAATCCAGCGATCTCGCCGGCCAGGTCAACCGGTTCCTGTCGGAGGTCAGGGCAGCCTGACGGAGCATCCTGCCGACGGGCGGATCACGATGCGCCGGTCAGCACGGCATCACGAGGCCGCGCCTTATCAAACGTCGCATCATCGAGATAGCGGCTGATCGGCCATGAGGTGGCCAGCACAAACAGGCCGCCGCCAATCGCAAGGTCCTTCAGGAACAGTGTGCGCTCGGCATGATCGGCGAAATTCAGATGGAAGATCGCGGCAGTCGCGACGCAGAACAGAGCGAGCGCGACGGCGGAATATCGACTGAAGAGGCCAGTGAGGATCGAGAGCCCCGCTGCCACCTCGAACACACCGACCAGCGGAAGCAGGACGCCCGGAACGCCGTGAGCCGCCATATGCTCGAGAAACGGGCCGGGGGTAGCGAATTTCGCAATCCCCGCCGGCACGAACAGCAGCGCGATCAGCCCGCGTCCCAGGAAATTGATCGGCCTATTCATATCCTGCTCTCCCTTCAACGGCATTCCCATTTCGATCATTGCGCGCGACGTCGCGGTTCGATGACCGGCCGCGACGGCGCTTGCCGTGCTGCGCCGCCGATTTCGGCGATGAACCAGTCGAACTCCGCGACGAACTGCCTCGGCTGCTCCAGAAACGCCGCGTGCCCGCCATTGAATTTCACCACCCGCGCCTGCTTCATCCGGCCGATGGTTGCGTCCGATGCCTTGAACTGGTTGATCCTGTCGTGCATGGCCCAGGTGAAGAGCACGGGCATTTCGAGCCCAATAGCGGCGCCGCGCTGATCGGCCTTTTGCGGATCGGCGAACATCGACCACGCCGCCGCAAGAATCGCGGCGTTCTCATAGCCGGCGCGAACGATCCGCGTCCGCTGTCGCGCAGCCGACGGCCACGGCAGCACCACCCGGTAACAGGCGGCGTAGGCGAGACCGAACCACCACGCACCGCGGGCGCCGGCAGCGAAGAAGCGCGCGATCATCCGGCACGCTGCGCTGATCTTTTCGGACGGGGTCAACAGGCCGCCCGGGTTGGCCAGCACGAGGGCTCGCACAGGGTAGCGGCTTGCGTACGCGACCGCGGCCGCACCGCCAATCGAACAGCCGATAATAACCGGATCCTCGATCCCGAGATGGACGACGACCCCGCGAAGCAGCTTCGCATACCGTGCCGGGGTCAGCGCTTCGCGATCATCCCCCGAGCGCCCCTGACCCGGCCAATCGATACGCACGACGCGGTACCTTCCGGCCGTCTGCGCCACGAACGCATCGAAATCGGCGCTGCCATGCGCGATCGCATGAAGACAGATCACGGGCTGTCCTGCTCCCCGATCGTCCACGGCAAGGTCGACGCCGTCGATCGATATCAGCGGGGAGCCCTTTGGGACTCCTGTTTCCCACCGCCGCATCGGCTTGCACCTCCGCTCAACGCCGCCGTCCCGCAAGGCGCGTTTCCGCAAACTGATCCCGGCTTCTGTCTTTGTCAATATTTATATTATTATTACTTAAGCATGTCGATCGACCGGAGCCTCATGCAAGCCGCCGTCCCGGACCAATCGGCAAGCCCGATGCATGGCGGAAATCAATGCTATAAGTCGGCGCCGCCCGCCCCGACGCACCACGTTCCAGATGATATCGGCTGACAGGACACCAGCGTGACCAAGACGTCCGACGAGCGCCCGGCCTCCCTCGCCCGGCGTTCAACCAAGCGTTCGCGCAATCCAGCAGCGAGCCGTCGCGCGCTGGTCGACGCCGCAGCGCAGCTCTTCAATTCCGTGGGCTATCACGGCACGGACACCAATCGCATTGCGATCGCGGCGGGCTATACGCCCGGCACCTTCTATACGCATTTCGAGGACAAGCGGACCATTTTCTTGGAAGTCTACCGGCAGTGGCTCGACGACGAGATCGCGGCGATTGCGACCGTGCTCGATTCGGAAGCGCCCTCCAAGCGGATGCGGCTGGCACACGTGGTTCTCGACCATCATCGCAAATGGCGGATCTTTCGCGCCAGCCTGCGCGCGCTCTATGCCACCGATCCGGTCGTGCGCGATGCCCGGCTCACGGAGCGAAGCCGTCAGATCGATCTGACCCTGGCACGACAGGGCCGCAAGGGGAAGCAGGCGCGGGCAGAGATCTTGGCGGCGATGCTGATCGCGGAAACGCTCGCCGACTCCATCGCCGATGGCGACGTCGTTGCGCTCGGTGTCAGGGAGGCCGACCTGTTCCGGATCATGAGCGAGAACGTCTGAAGCCACGGCCGCAAGGGCTGCTTGATCCCGGCGGCGCGTCGTTGACCTCCAAACACGTTTCGTGCTGGAAGCTCTTTACCATCCACGACCAACACGCCCGATCGAGTCCCATGCAGCAATTCGCAAGCGACAACTATTCCGGCATCTGTCCCGAAGCTTTTGAGGCCATGGCGGCCGCCAACCCTGGCGGCGCACCCGCCTATGGCGAGGACGCGTGGACTGCACGAGCCGCCGACGCCTTCCGCACGCTGTTCGATACGCATTGCGAGGTCTTCTTCGTGTTCAACGGCACGGCGGCGAACTCGCTGGCACTCGCCTCGCTCTGCCAGTCCTATCACAGCGTGATCTGCACCGATTCCGCCCATGTCGAAACCGACGAATGCGGCGCGCCGGAATTCTTCTCCAATGGCTCCAAGCTGCTGGTGGCGCCCTCCGTCGGTGGCAAGCTGACGCCCGAAGCGGTACGCGCAATGGCGACCAACCGCAGCGACATTCATTTTCCGAAACCCCGAGTCGTGACCATCACGCAAGCCACCGAAACCGGACAGCTCTATTCGATTGCGGACTTGCAGGCGCTGTCCGCCACATGTCGTGAACTCGGGCTCAGCCTGCACATGGACGGCGCGCGCTTCGCCAATGCCTGCGCAAGCCTCAAGTGCAAGCCTGCGGACATCACCTGGAAGGTGGGGGTGGATGTGCTCTGCTTCGGCGGCACCAAGAACGGCATGGCGGTCGGCGAAGCGATCGTGTTCTTCAATACCGCGCTGGCCGAGGATTTCGCCTATCGCTGCAAGCAGGCCGGGCAGCTCGCGTCAAAAATGCGGTTTCTGGCCGCGCCCTGGATCGCCATGTTCGAGACCGGCGCCTGGCTGAAGAATGCGGCCCACGGCAATCTCTGCGCACAGCGGCTCGCCGAGCAGGTCGGCGGCCTGTCCGGCGTCGAGCTGATGTTTCCCGTCGAGGCCAACGCCGTATTCCTCAAGCTGCCCCAGCCGGTCAGCGCCGGACTGCGCGCGAAGGGATGGCGCTTCTACACCTTCATCGGCGGCGGCGCGCGCTTCATGTTTGCGTGGGACGCCGACACCGCGCGTGTCGACGCGCTGGCCACCGATATCAAGGCGCTGAGCGCCGCGTCGCGGTAGCCTGGTTGCCGATGTCGGGCGAGGTCCCTATGGTGAGGGCAAAACAACCAGGAGGAAATCCGCAAACATGCCCGCGCCGCTTGATCCCGTCGTCGCCCAGATCATTCCGCTGCTTCCGTTACGTGACCCCGGAACGATGACCCCGCAAAGCGCCCGCGATGCGTTGCGCGCGCTCGCGGCTTCGCGCGCCGCTGTCCCGCCACCCGCGGTGAAAAGCGTCGAAGACGTCAAGCTGAAAGGCGCGACCGGGCCGCTCGCCGCGCGGGTCTATCGCGCATCAGATGCAAAAGCCCCCACCGTAGTGTTCTTCCATGGCGGCGGCTGGGTTGCCGGCGACCTCGATACCCATGACCGCCAGGCCCGCAATCTTGCGATCGAGACCGGCGCGGTGGTCGTCTCCGTCGACTATCGACGGCCGCCAGAAGTGCGTTTTCCCGGCGCCTTCGAGGATGCCTTCGCGGCGGTGTCGGATGTCGCGCGCCGCATCGACGCGTTCGGCGGCGATGCCAAAAGCCTCGGCGTCGCCGGCGACAGCGCCGGCGGCAATCTCGCGGCCTGCGCCGCGATCGCCTGCCGCGATGCCGGCATCGCGCTCGCCGGACAGATGCTGGTCTATCCGGTCACCGACGTGCTCGGAGGCTTCGCGGACGCAAGAGAGAACGCGCGCTTCCCTTCACGCGCTGAAAATGCCGAGGGCTATTTTCTGTCGCGCGGCGTGATGGAATGGTTCTGCGGCCATTACCTCGCGGACAAGGCTGACGGCGCCGACTGGCGCGTCTCGCCGCTGCGTGCGGCCAGCCTCGCCGACGTTGCGCCGGCGGTGGTCTGCACCGCCTGGTTCGATCCGTTGCGCGACGAAGGCACGGCTTATGCGAAGGCACTGTCGGCGGCCGGCGTTCCGACGACGCATCATCCGGGCCATGGTCTGATCCATGGCTATTTCGGATTAGGGGAAGCTTCCGATACCGCGCGCGCCGAGGCGCAGCGCGCCCGCGCAGATTTCAGGACGTTGCTTGTGCACTGCGTATGAGTCGCGTCGGCTCACGAAAACATCTTTATCTGAACGGATATTCAGGCTTCAGAGCTTGATCGTATCATCATTTCACGTTCCAATCGCGGCACTGTTTCAGACCCTAGGGAGAAAAACGCCATGAAGAAGATTTTCCTCGTTGCGGTGCTCGCGACTTTCGCAGCCGGCTCGGCCTTCGCGCAGGATGCGTCCTGCGACGCCAAGGCCGTCGGCAAGGACGGCAAGCCGCTTGCGGGGGCCGCAAAGACCTCGTTCATGAAGAAATGCAATCACGACGCCTGTGACGCAAAGGCCATGAGCTCCGACGGCAAGAAGCTTGCCGGCGCCGCCAAGACCAGCTTCATGAAGAAGTGCGAGGCCGGCGGCTGAGAAGGAGCATCATCATCCCGTCCCCGCATCGACGATGCGGGGCGGGCTTTCCGCTAACTGACACCGGTCGAAAATGGCGCGCTGCTTCACCTGGCTTTTCGGATCGGCGCTGTCTTCGATCATCCTGACATCGTCAGCAGCCGCCGATCCCGAAACCGTGTTTTTCCCGAGCGCCGACGGCAAGACCGAGATCGTCGGCTATCTGTTCGTGCCGGCGACATCAGGCGCTCACCCGGCGATCGTGATGCTGCATGGGCGGAGCGGGCCCTATTCGTCGAACGTGAACGAGGCCTGCACACTGGTGTCACGCTCGCAACCCTCGCCTTGCAATGCGGCCGGGTTGTCGAAGCGCCACACGATGTGGGGCAGCTACTGGGCTCGGAATGGCTATCTGGCCTTGTTGCCGGACAGTTTTGGGCCGCGCGGCAAAGCCTATGGTTTCGGCCGCAATACCCATGACGACCCGGCACGCGACGACGTCAACGAGAAGACGGTGCGTCCGCTCGACGCCGAAGGCGCGCTCGCCTATCTGCGCGGCCGCGAGGACGTCGATCTCAATCGCATCTTCCTGCAGGGCTGGTCCAATGGCGGCAGCACCGCGCTCAACGTGATGGTTCGCCAGGGCCGGCAGAGCGCGGGCTATCGCGCTGCGCTCGCATTCTATCCCGGCTGCGGCGCGGCCGCGTTGCTCAGTCCAACGCTTTCGACCCCAGCGCCCATCACCATGTTTCTTGCCTCCGACGACGAGGAGGTCTCGCCCACCATCTGCACGCATCTCGCGGCCCGCGCGCGCGACGCCGGAGTGCCGATCGATGTCGTGACCTATCAGGGCGCCACCCATGATTTCGACGAGCCATCCGGGAGCCGGCAGTCGGTCGCGGGCAATCGCGATGCATTGGCGGACGCGTTGAAGCGCGCCCTCGCAGCGGTCGAGGCCGCGCGCGATTGACTTCCCTCGCCGGTCAGCTGCGCAGCCCCGGCGCCTCCTGCCCGGTGCGCGCGACATATTCGACATAGCCCCCGCCATATTGGTGGATGCCGTCCGCCGTCAGTTCCAGCACGCGGTTGGAGAGTGCGCGGAGAAAATGCCGGTCGTGGGACACGAACAGCATCGTGCCCTCGAACTCCGACAGCGCCGCGATCAGCATCTGCTTGGTTGCGAGATCGAGATGGTTGGTCGGCTCGTCCAGCACCAGGAAATTGGGCGGATCGTAGAGCATCTTCGCCATCACCAGCCGCGCCTTCTCGCCGCCCGACAGCACACGGCACCTCTTCTCGATGTCGTCGCCTGAAAAGCCGAAGCAGCCGGCCAGCGCCCGCAGCGAGCCCTGGCCAGCCTGCGGAAACGCATCTTCGAGTGACTGGAACACCGTGCGTTCGCCGTCGAGCAGGTCCATGGCATGCTGCGCGAAATAACCCATCTTGACGCTGCCGCCGATCGACACCGCGCCGTCGTCCGGCTCGGTCGCACCGGCCACCAGCTTGAGCAGCGTCGACTTGCCGGCGCCGTTGACGCCCATCACGCACCAGCGCTCCCTGCGGCGAATCATGAAATCCAGCCCCTGATAGATCGTCCGCGTGCCATAGCCCTTATGGACATTCTTCAGACTGACGACGTCCTCACCGGAGCGTGGCGCCGGCTGGAATTCGAAGGCGACGGTCTGGCGCCGCCGCGGCGGCTCGACGCGCTCGATCTTGTCGAGCTTCTTGACCCGGCTCTGCACCTGGGCTGCGTGCGAGGCGCGCGCCTTGAAGCGTTCGATGAACTTGATCTCCTTGGCGAGCATCGCCTGCTGGCGCTCGAACTGCGCCTGCTGCTGCTTGTCGCTCAGCGCTCGCTGCTGCTCGTAGAATTCGTAATCGCCCGTGTAGGAGGTGAGCTGGCCGCCGTCGATCTCCACCACCTTTGTGATAACGCGGTTGATGAAGGCGCGGTCATGCGAGGTCATCAGGAGCGCGCCGTCGTAGCCCTTCAGGAACTGCTCGAGCCAGATCAGGCTTTCGAGGTCGAGATGGTTGCTCGGCTCGTCCAGCAGCATGACGTCAGGCCGCATCAGCAGGATGCGCGCCAACGCCACCCGCATCTTCCAGCCGCCCGAGAGCGCGCCGACATCGCCGTCCATCATCTCCTGGCTGAAACCGAGCCCCGCCAACGCCTCACGCGCGCGGCCCTCCAGCGCATAGCCGCCGAGCTCCTCGAAACGCGCCTGCACCTCGCCATAGCGGGCGATGATGTCGTCCATCTCGTCGGCGCGCGCCGGATCGGCCATAGCCGCTTCGAGCTCGTGGAGCTCCGCCGCCACCGCGCTGACGGGGCCGGCGCCATCCATGACCTCGGCAACCGCGCTGCGGCCGGACATTTCGCCGACATCCTGGCTGAAATAGCCGATCGATATGCCGCGGTCGACCGCGAGCTGTCCCTCATCGGGCGGCTCCTGCCCCGCGATCATTTGGAACAGCGTGGTCTTTCCGGCGCCGTTCGGACCGACGAGGCCGATCTTCTCGCCCTTCTGCAGGGCTGCGGAGGCTTCGATGAAGAGGATCTGGTGGCCGACTTGCTTGCTGACGTTATCGAGACGAATCATCGGGGAGGTTCGCGGACAGGGTTTTGCGGGAATGGGAGACGCGGCCGCTCTTAGTCGATCCGGCGCGACAACGGAAGCGTATCTTGATCCCGGAAAACCGGCCGCGGAGCTAATGCCGCTTGAAATACTGCACCTCGCGCTCGTGCTTCTCGGCAGCGGCGCGGGATTTGAAGGTGCCGAGGTTGCGGCGCTTGCCGGTCCTGGGATCGATCTTGCGCGAATAGAGCCGGTACTGGCCGGATCGAAGCTTGCGGATCATGACGGCGTGACCTCAGGGCTCTTCCGGGAAAGAACTGCGCTGAGCACGCAGAGGTTCCAAACGCGCGGAATCCAGGTCTAGAAGCACAGATTGGTGACGAGGTTTCCGCGCTTGTCCTTGATTGCGAGGGGGCACTCCATCCGCCTCAGCGCCTTCTTGGCGTCGTCGTCGCCGAGGTCGGCGGCGCGCTGGTAATAGGCCCTGGCAGCCGCGGAATCCTTCGGCCCGCCGCGGCCGGCCTCCGCGAACGCGCCCATCTGCAGCAGTGCGCCCGGATGATTTTGCGCGGCCGCCTTCTCAAACAGCGCGCGCGCACCGGCCTCGTCCTTCGCGCCGCCTGTGCCGTCAGCCAGCATCAGGCCGAGCTGGTACTGCGCCTCGGCATTGGTCTCGGCCGCCTTCGCAAGCAGTTCCCTCGCCCGCGACGGGTCCGATGGCGCAGCGTTCCCGCCGAGCGCCGCAAGATTGGTGACGCCGCGCGGATTGCCGGCTTCGGCCGCGCGCTCGAACAATTTGCGGGCCTGCGCCTCGTCCTTGGCGACGCCTGCGCCCGTTCCGAAGAGCACGCCGAGCTCGACCATCGCCGAGGTCGAGCCCTTGTCGGCGGCCTTGCGCCAGGCGGCGATCGCCTGCGGCGTCTGCCGGTCGGCGGCATAGGCACGCCCGAGCTGGTACATCGCCCGCCGCGACGCGCCGGAGGCCTGCTTGCAGAATTTGATCGCGGTTGGGATGTCCGCGGGCGCGATCTCGGCGACACCTTTGACGTCGGCCGGCTTGTCCGGATCGGAGGTGTCAGCGGCAATGCGGTCGCAGAGCACGAGATCGGCGGATTGCGCGTGCGCCAGCGAGGGTGGCAGCGCGAATATCACCGCGGCGATCGCAAGCCGATATGACCGTCTTTTCATGGCATGAGGTTGCGTCGTAACACCGGTAAATTCAAGGGCGGGTGACGCGCTCCATCGCCGCTCACGCCGGCCGCATCAGCTTGAGCACCGCCGTAAGACGCAGGCTGCGCTTGCCGGCGAGCGCGGTCGCTTCCAGTAGCGCGCCATGCTCATCGCAGGTCCCGGAAAATCCGATGCCGACTTCGTGGCCGCCAAAAATCGGGTGCTGGTCCTTGGCCGGCGTGTGCTCCTGGTTGAGGATCTGTCCCTTCCAGCGGCCGTTTTCCGAGGTGTAACTGCCGAGATAATAGAAGAATGCGTCGCCGCCGAGGATATGGCCGTTGTTGAGCAGCATCACGCCTGTCAACCCGCCCTGGACGCCGTCCAGCATGCGGATGTGGATGGAATACAGACCGTTGACGATGCCCCCCTCGCCGACACCGCCCGCGATCGGAACCGGCTGCTCCTCGACCGGCGTCATGACGGACTTGAACACCGCGCCCGGCAGCTCGTCCAGCCGCCCCTCGAAGCGATAGAGTCTGCCATCGGGCCTGCCCTGGGCGCGCAGAGTTGCATCGTCGGTGCCGACCATCGCCGGATAGTTCGGATCCGGATTGTGACGGACGGTGTTGATGATGATCGCGATTTCGTCGCCGACCTCTTCGTAGCTGCCGATATGCGCGAAGGCCGAGTTACCGCCAAGCATCTTGCCCGCATGCGCATACATCACGCTGCGCCCGACGGTCTCGTTGACCTGGAACCTGACGGTATAGAAGCCCCCAAACACAGTGGCGTCCCCTGTCGGCGAAACACGACTACTGCGGGTTGGTTATAGCGGCTTCGCATGACGTGGATACGGGTCGGCTCGCATGGCAGGAAGACAAATTGATGGCTCGGCGTATCATCCCCTCGGGCGCTGTTCCGAGGCCTGAACCGCGACCACGCCTCCGTCGCGTTCAAGGCCCAAAACGCAATGATCCGCCAAAGCGGCTGCCTTGGCGGATCATAAGTTTGGGTCGGAGCCCTTACTCGGGGATGGTTGACACTCAGGCTGCGGCCTTGGCGCCGGTCGGAACCGTCGCAATGGTCTTCAGGACCTGCGACGCGATCTGGTATGGGTCGCCTTGCGAGTTCGGACGGCGGTCTTCCAGATAGCCCTTGTAGCCGTTGTTGACGAAGGAGTGCGGCACGCGGATCGAGGCGCCGCGGTCGGCCACGCCCCAGCTGAAGGTGTCGATCGATGCCGTCTCGTGCTTGCCGGTCAGGCGCATGTGGTTGTCGGGACCATAGACCGCGATGTGGTCGGCACGCGCCACCTTGAATGCATCCATGAGCTGCTCGAAGTACTCCTTGCCACCGACTTCGCGCATGTGCTTGGTCGAGAAGTTGCAGTGCATGCCCGAGCCGTTCCAGTCGGTGTCGCCGAGCGGCTTGCAGTGGAATTCGATGTCCACGCCATACTTCTCGGTGAGGCGCAGCATCAGATAGCGGGCCATCCACATCTGGTCAGCGGCGGTTTTCGAGCCCTTGCCAAAAATCTGGAATTCCCACTGGCCCTTGGCGACTTCCGCGTTGATTCCTTCGTGGTTGATGCCGGCTGCGAGGCAAAGGTCGAGATGCTCTTCCACCATCTTGCGGGCGAGGTCGCCGACAAACTGGTAGCCGACGCCGGTGTAGTACGGGCCCTGCGGCGCGGGATAGCCGGAGGCCGGGAAGCCGAGCGGGCGGCCGTCCTTGTAGAAGAAATACTCCTGCTCGAAGCCGAACCACGCGTCGGCGTCGTCGAGAATGGTCGCGCGCTTGTTGGAGGAATGCGGCGTCTTGCCGTCGGGCATCATGACTTCGCACATCACCAGCACGCCGTTGGTGCGCGCAGCGTCCGGATAGACCGCGACCGGCTTCAGCACGCAATCGGAGCTGTGGCCCTCGGCCTGCATGGTGGAGGAGCCGTCAAAACCCCAGAGCGGAAGCTGGTCAAGCGTCGGGAAAGAAGCAAATTCCTTGATCTGAGTTTTGCCGCGCAAATTCGGCGTCGGCGTGTATCCGTCGAGCCAGATGTACTCGAGCCTGTATTTGGTCATTGAGCCTCTCTGTTGATATTTTTCGAAAGGTGGGGAGGACCGGAAACGAGCTGCCCGCCCCCGCGTACCCGGCCGCGATCGGCCATGTGTTCCCAAGCATTTGGCGTGCCAATAGCGGTCTCCACCGGCGAACCTTTCCCCTGAAAATTCAGTCCGCGGCCGCCGGGCTGGGCGACCGCAAGGTGCGGCATAGGAGCGCGGTCAAAACGCCATTCATTTTGCACCCGCGAAGGAACTGTGACGCCATACCGCCTGTTTTCTCGGCACCCGCCGCGCGGTCCGTCGCGGCGATCAAGTTCGCGGCAGCGCCTGGAAACATTCGACAAGCATGAACGGCAGCATCCGCAAGCTTCGGACATCGCGTCATGCCCGCCGGCGTAGTCCTGCCCTCGGGCGAGCAATCGCAACTTTGCCTACAGATTGCTCAGATTGTGATTTTCTTTTCATCACATTGCATTGCTCGGGGCACGGGACGATATCGATTCTGGTTAACCCTACGCGAACGAGTCGAGCGCAGCATCGAACGACGCTTCACCTGAGGAGAATGCCATGGATACGAGTCTGAGCCACGGATCAGCCACCATCTACCAATTCCCGGCCGGGGGCCGCGCGGCTCTCGGCGGGCGTCGCTATGGCGAGACCAGACCGGCCCTGAGCCAGAGCCCGGCCTACGTGAATACGGCCATTTGCAGCGAGAGCTGGTACCATCAGGCCGCGATCGACGACGAGAGGCGCGAATGGGAGCGCTGAGATCAGGCGTCAGATCACGGGCAGCCTGCAAGATGAAAAGAGGGTCGAAACGAGATGTTTCGGCCCTCTTTTGCGTTTCTCCTTTATGAAAGTTCACAGGCCGTCGCCGGCCGCCGGGCGTGCTTGATCGTGATGCCGGTCTTGCCGATCCGCAACGCCACCCCTGCTCCGGTATAGCGCACGCCCGAGAGCGCAAGGCGCTTGAAAAGCGTGACTTCACGGCCGTCGATCTGCATGTGGGCGCGGTCGTCATAGGGATAGAAGCCGACGATGAACTGCGTTCCGTCGCCGCACCGATAGCGCTGGAATGTCGTCTGCGCCGATGCCGCGGTCAGCCCCGCCAGCACGAGGCCTGCGCCGAGGACCACGGCACCGATGTTCGATTTCCGCAACGGCTCCCTCCCCCATTTGCAAATAGCAGCTGATATCCGGAAAGGAGAGCCCGCGCATGTCATTTCTCCGCTGATGGCGATAGCGTAGAGGGGTTCATCCAGGGCTCGATCGATGTCTGAAGTCCCCGTCCGTCATCTCAATCTGCAAGGCGCGAGCAATTTTCGCGATTTCGGCGGCTATCGCACGGTCGATGGCCGCATCGTCCGCTGGCGACAGCTTTTCCGCTCCAACCATCTCGGCCATCTCACCGAAGCCGATGCCGCGATCGTGCGAGGCCTCGGCGTTCGCAGCGCGTTCGATTTTCGCGGCATCGAGGAGCGCACGGCGGCAGTGTGCGCGCTCGCGGAGATCGAGGTGCATTCGCTGCCGATCGAGCCGACCGTGGTGGGAGCGTTGCGGGCGCAGCTTGCGGCCGGGTCGCTGTCCGCGGCTACGGCGCTCGACATCATGCGCGAGTCCTATGGCGACTATGTCCGCCGCAACACGCACCGCTTTCGTGCGCTGTTTGCCCACCTGCTGGACGACCGCGCGCCGCTGGTCATCCATTGCACCGCGGGCAAGGATCGTACCGGATTTGCCTGCGCGCTGGTGTTGCATGCGCTCGACGTGCCGGATGACGTGATCGGTGAGGACTATCTGCTGACCAACCGCTTCTACCGGCGCGACACCAGTTCCGCGAGCGACCTGCCCGACGATGTCAGGCAGGCGATCGGCTCGGTCGAGGCCTCATTCCTGGCCGCGGCCTTTGATGCAATCCGCGCCGATTACGGCGATCTCGACAATTATTTGAAGGAAGGGCTGGCGCTCGGGACCAGCGAACGGGCGGCGCTGCAAGCGCGCTATCTGCAGTCCTGAACTGGCGGGGCGACACGCAGCTGTCCCGCCGTTCTCGGAAGATCGTAGTTTGCGAACAGGTTCGGCGCGCTGGACGCGTCAGGCCGCCTCGCCCGTCGTCTCCGCCTCCATGGCATCGAGGTCGGCGATGACTTCCTCAAATGCCGAGATCGCCTGCTGTACGGCCGCGATCTGCATCAGTTCCCAGCCGCTGATCGGACCTTTTCGATTCTGCAAGGCGACAACCAGGTCTCGCCGCTGCTCCTTCAGCTGAATCAGTGGCAGGCCGTGGTCAGGCAAATGTCTCATCATGCTTCCAACCTCTGGAATGAACCGTCATCCAGAATAGTGTTCTGTCTTCTTATTCGGCTTACGGAAGCCGGAACAATTTTAGCGAAAATGCTGTCGCTCGTTAAAGATCGCAGACTGCTATGCGCCCGGTGGCGCGGACGCGAGCGCAGCTCCGATGACGGTATCGAGCGCCCGCGTCACACAATTGGTGGCATAGTCGGTCTGGTGCAGGCGATCCGGACTGATCAGCATGTCCATCGGAATCCCGTCTTGCATCCGCCACCGCTCCATCAGCGCGAACCGAGGGAACAGGTTGACGCCGGCCGTCTTGGCCGCAGCCGCGATCAGGCTCACCATCAACCTGGTATCCTTTTCCCGATCAAGGAGAGCCGGCGCATATTGCAAGTCCATCAGGACAACGTCCGCCCGAAGGCTTTTGAGCCAGTTGAGGCCTGTCGCAATCGTGGCGGCGACCCGGCCGGGATCGTAGAGGTCCCTGTGGGCAATCGCATTCGTGCCGACCTGCCAGATCACCAGCGACGGGTCCTCGGCCATGACGTCGGATTCGAAGCGCGGCACCTCCTCGGGCGCCTCCTGGCCGCCAATTCCCCGGTTGAGAACGTCGATCATCCGATCGGGAAACCGCTTCCTCAAGGCCAGTTCCAGGCGATGCGGATAAGGAATGATGTCATTCTCACCCGCCGTGGACGACGATCCGATCGCCACGATCTTGATCTTGCGCCGGCTGTCGAGACTCTGAGAGAAATGCTGCAGATTCCTGTCGAACCGGACGACATCAAGGTGCGGATCGCAAGGCGGTGGCGCGTCGGTCATGTCGATCGCCTCATTCTGCTATCTTGAGTTGTCTTGTTATTTCATCCTCAAACATGAGCCGTTGCAAGTCTGTTCAGGCTTGGCGATAGTACCTCCGGCCGAAACGGGAGCGAGCCATGAACGGAAAGATCGTTGTCGTGACAGGCGCACTCGGTGCGCTGGGCAGGGTCGTTGCGGAGACCGCGCTGGCGCGTGGCGCGCGCGTCGCCGGTATCGACCATGCGCCGTCGCAGATCGCGGCGAGCGAGCATCGCATCGAACTCGGCGGGGTCGATCTTTCCGACGCAGCCCAGGCGAAAAAAGCAATCGACGCAGCGGCCGCGCATTTCGGCAGGCTGGATGCGCTGGTCAACATCGCCGGCGGCTTCGCGTTCGAGACGATCGCCGACGGCGACGCCCGTACGTGGGAGCGAATGTATGCGCTCAACGTGATGACGGCGCTGAATGCCTCGCGCGCGGCGCTGGCACATCTCGCCGGC
>Ga0210408_10001189_pt1 | contig 28051 bp, 14 predicted proteins | sample IncBWH4MmetaG_FD_155471 | JGI IMG/M metagenome (GOLD analysis project Ga0210408, IMG submission 155471) | Forest soil microbial communities from Barre Woods Harvard Forest LTER site, Petersham, Massachusetts, United States - Inc-BW-H-4-M | ecosystem: Environmental > Terrestrial > Soil >...
TGGTTACCGTCTGTCGCCAGCGATAAAGCGACAGCCCCTCGCCGCATTCACCTTCCGTTTCGCCGTCGCTCAGTACGCCATCGGCCCGCAGCGCCTCGATTTGCCCCGCCGCGATCAAAGCTGCCGAGGTTTGCAGCTCCGATTCCTTGCTTGACCCCAGCGCGAGCGTGACGGCCTGCGTGAGACCGACCAGACCCACGGCCAGGATCACGATGGCGCACAGCACCTCGATGAGGGAGAAGGCGGTGTACTTGCGCCGCGTACGGAACGTGGCGTTTAGGCTGCGGCAGCGCATTCGCACATTTTCCCGACAAACTAAAAAGGTATTTCGTCGGACGCTCTGCAGCCTAAAGGCCGCTCTCCGCCGGCTTCGCGGTTGAGCCATTTGAAACGGGCGTTTCGTTTTTGGCTGAGTTGCAATTCTCATTCGCGCGCCAGTTCGATTACCCGCACCCGAGCGGTGACGGGGTTGATGCGCAGGACCAGGCGGAAACCATCCTGGTCCTGCAACAGGAATTCGCCGGAGTCGGCTGTGCCGTCGGGGTAAAAGGAGACTAGCGCTTCCCGCAAACCGGGCTTTGCTTCTTCGGCGGGTGCTTCCACGGGTTCCTGGCTCGCCGGTTCCAGAGATTCCTCCGCCGCCGGGCGGAAGGAAACCAGTATGCGCGCATCCAATTCGCCTTCGCTGCCAGCCACATCGCGGAGCGGAATGAAATCGTCGTCTCTCCCGGTTTCGCGGAGACGACTTTCGATGAGATAACGGCCGGTTCGTGTGTCGAAACGCACGCGTTGAAGCTGATTGAGGCTGACGGCACGGCTGTACGCGATATTGCAGACATTGAGCAACTCGCGGCCGGTGGAACGCAACAGGGCATCCTGGTAGGTGCCTTTCATTTCGGGGATGATCATCGCAGTTAGAATCCCGATGAGAACGATGACCACCATGAGTTCGATGAGGGTGAAGCCGCGGCAAACGAGCGCCGGTCGTTCGTGCCGCCGAAACGAATTAGCCACAAAAGAACGTAAAGAACAAATGGATTTCGGAAATGAATTCCTTCCTTGTGTTCTTTGCGTTGTTTTGTGGCAATTTTCAGTCATGGGCTGCTACTTGCTGGTCGCCGTTTCCTGCCAGTTGCCGATGTCCGCCCCCTGCCCTTCGCCGCCGTCCTGACCATCTGCGCCCCGGGACCAGATATCGAAACTGGTCGGATGATGAGTGCCCGGGCAGCGATACTGGTAAGCATTTCCCCAGGGATCATCGCGAAGTTCTTTGATGTAAGGTCCACGCCACTTCTTGTCGTCTGCCGACGGCGCTTCCACCAGGACCTTCAGCCCTTCGTCCATCGTCGGGTAACGGTCCATGTGGACGTAGAATCGCTCGACGGCTGATTCCAACTCGGCGACGTGGGCCTTGGCAGCGCCTACTTTGGCGTCATGAGTGGTGCCCATGAACTGCGGGATGATGGCGGCCGCCAGAATGCCGAGAATAATCACCACCACCATGATTTCGATCAGGGTGAAGCCGTCTGACTGTTTGTTTTGCAACCGTGTTTTCATTTTTATCCTTAATGTATCGCCTGGCTCATCCTGAAAATGGGCAACAAGATCGCGATGACGATGAAGCCTACGAGCGAACCGACCACTAGAATTAAAATCGGGGCCAACAGCGAGATCAGGGTCTTGGTGCGCGCGCGCATGTGGCGTTCTTCGATTTCCGCCACTTTGAGGAGCATTTCATCGAGCCGGCCGGATTCTTCGCCCACGTCGATCATTTGCACAATTGTCCTTGGGAAAACCCCCAGTTTGCGCAGCGGTGTGGCCAACGAATGACCTCCACGAGTATCTTCGGCCACACGCGCGATTTGCTGGGCCAGCATGCGGTTGCCAATGGTGTTTTCGACGATCTTCAACGCGGGCAGCAACGAGACGCCGCTTTTGGCCAGTGTTCCCAGGGTCCGCGCGAACCGGCTCAGCGCTGCTGAGCGAAAGACCGAGCCGAGCAAGGGGAGCCGCAGTTTGGTTTTATCCCAAAGTTCCGCCCCGGCGGTGGTCCGCAGATACCAGCGCAAGCCACCACTGACTCCTGCAATTCCGGCCAGGAACAAATACCAATAGCGATGGAGGGTGCCGCTGACCTTCAGGAGAATCAGGGTTGGCAGGGGAAGAATTTGAAGCATCTCCTGGAGCATGCCAAAGAGGCGCGGCAAAACGACGGTGAGCAGGAGGGTAACGGTAACCACGCCAAACCCGAGCACAAAGACTGGGTAGGCCACGGCGGCGAGCACTTCGCCGCGCACCTCATCCTCGTGTTCGAGCAGTTCGGCCAGATCGGCCATGACCGTTTGCAACGCCCCGGCCTCCTCCCCGACGCGGACCATACTCACATAGAGTTTGCTGAAGAGCCGGGGCTGCTCGTCGAGGGCCGCCGAGAGGGAGGTCCCCTTGCGGACCGATTCGGAAAGGTTGAGGATGACCTGCCGGAGCGCCGGATTTTCTTCTTCCTCTCCGAGTCCCTCCAGGGCCTGCGGAATGGGGATAGCTGAGGCCAGGAGAGCGCTCATCTCACGCGTAAAGGCCGTAATGTCCTTGCGCCGAATGCGCCGGGCCGAGCGCGTAGCTCCAACTCCGCGGATCTCTTGCGTTTCAGCCGGGCGGAACGGGAACGCCGCGCTCCGGTCCGTGGTCTGCGTCGTGCCGGCAAGAGGAGCTCCCCGTACGCCCGAATTTTCGAGGATCGAGGGAAACAGGCCGCGCTGGCCGAGTAATTGCAGCGCCGCTTTGCGGTCCTCGGCCTCGATGACTCCTTGCACCGGAGTGCCGGTCGCTTCGATGGCGTGGTACCTGAAAGCATTCATTCCAGCAGGTCTCCCGAGGAAACCCTGAGGATTTCTTCCAATGAGGTGATTCCCGCCGCGGCTTTTTGCAGGGCATCCTGATGCATGGTGACCATGGTCTTCTGCGCTGTGGCTTTGAGCTCCGCATTCGACCGTTTCTGCAAAATCAGTTCTTTGATCTCGTTCGTTATTGCCAACAACTCGAAGATCCCGACCCGGCCGCGGTAACCTGTGCCACGGCACTCTTCACACCCATTACCCTGATAAAAAACTCCCTCAACGCGTCTGCCTCCGAGCGCCTCGACTCGAGCACGCACGGCCGCGGAAACGGGCCATTCCGTCTTGCATTGCTGACAGATTCTCCGCACCAGACGCTGGGCCAAAACGCCCTCCAGGGAGGAGGAAATCAGGAACGCCTCGACACCCATATCCAGCAGGCGAGTGACCGCGCCGGTCGAGTCATTCGTGTGCAGGGTGCTGAACACCTGGTGGCCGGTGAGCGCGGCACGAATGGCAATCTCCGCGGTCTCAGAGTCCCGGATTTCGCCCACCATCACCACGTCCGGGTCCTGCCGCAGGATGGAGCGCAAACCAGTGGCAAAGGTAAAATTCCGGCTCGGCCGCACGGGGATTTGTGCCACACCGGGCAGCTCGTATTCAACGGGGTCTTCAATCGTCAAAATCTTCTTTTCGGGAGTGTAGATGCCTTGCAGGATCGCATAAAGAGTCGTCGTCTTGCCGCTGCCGGTCGGGCCCGTGGCCAGGAAGAGTCCGTGGGGTTTCTCGACCAACCTCGAGAGCAGGGTCGCGCGTTCCGTCTCCAGCCCCAGTTCTTGCGTGGTGAGCATCCTGGAATTCTTTTCCAGGAGCCGAAGCACCACGCCTTCACCATAAATGGTCGGCAGTGTGCCAACGCGAATATCGACACGCGCGCCGCGATGGTTGATCTGGATATGGCCGTCCTGGGGCATGTAGCGCTCGGCGATGTTCATGTCCGCCATGATCTTGATACGGGACACCAGGGCGGCGTGGAGCTGTTTGGGAGGAGGGGGTTTTTCCTGCAACAGCCCGTCAATCCGGTAGCGCAACTGGATGGACTGCTCGAAGGGAACCAGGTGGATGTCACTGGCGCGTTCCCGCAGCGCGGTCGAGATGATTAGGTTGACCAGGTTGATGACGGTCGGCTCGTTGGCCATCACCTCGATGTCGTGCAGATTCCGGCCCTCGACGGCGGCGGCATGCTCCGGGTTGAGGCTCTCGATCATCTTTTCGACCGTCACCTGGTAGCACTCGGCCATCTTCTCGAGGATGTCAGCCGCCGGAGCCTCAAATTCCTGCACTTCGAGTCCCGTCAGCAGCCGCAAATCATCGATCACGCGCTGGTTGCCCATCTCCGCGGTGGCGATGTTGATCGTGCCGTTGTGAATCTCCAGCGGCAGGATGCGGTGGCGCTTCGCAAATTCGGCGGGGACAATGCGGAGGGCCTCGGGCGAGATATTGAGCTTGGGGCTGCTCGGCCGCGAGCCCGGGTCCCGCTGGTCCAGCGCAACCGCCGCCGTTTGTCGTGCCTGCTCCAAATGACCGTTCGGTTCGGATTGGCTCATGGCTCAGAGGTCGCTTGTTCTGTATTGACTCCGGAGAGGACGGGTTTATTCGGGTTCCGTTCCTGCCGGGAATGGCTTTGTCTCGTCTAAAGTCTGGGGCACACCAAATCGTTTGACAACGGAAAACGGAAAAAGTTGCAGAAAAAAAGCGGAATTTACGCCTGCAGACGCGAAAGAGGCCACGGACGTCGCGGGCAGCTCACCGAGGAGTCACTTTTCTTTGGGCGGTTTGACGCTGAAACGAACCATCGGGCGGTTGGACCTCGAGACCACCCGGCTGTGGGACTTACGTCGGCGGCGGGCGAGCCGAGTGTTGCGGGAGAGAAACACAAAACATCCCCCCAACCCGCCGACCACTATTCCGGCGCACAGAAAAAGGAGCCCGTTACCGTGCATGATGACTTCTCTTTTAGGCTCTGCGGCGGCGGGTGTAAAGGGAGATGTTGAACCAACCGGCTTTTCATGGCTTTTCATCGTAATCGCTCTCGTGATCCTAACCGCACTCTTTCAGGCGAGAGGGGTGCGATTTGGATTACGAGTAAGATTACGACCCCATGAGGGATAATCTTCTGACCTGGGCTCAATTGGCCTCAGGGATTTGCTTGAAGCGGCGGGAAACGAAGCTTCTGGTTTGCCCGTCTTCCTTCGTCAGAATCAAAGCGGATGTATGCGGCAGCGAATCTACCAGAGCCAGCCCACGGCGGGGGCCGAGGACGCAAACGGTGGTGGCCAGCGCGTCGGTCGCGGTGGCATTCGGAGCGATGACCGAGACCTGAATGCGGTTGGTTAGTCCCAAGCCCATAGCGGGCTCGAGAACGTGCGAATAGCGAACGCCGCCAATCTCGATGAACTGCTCGGTATCGCCGGAAGTCGAGATGCCAGCGTTGTGAAGCACCACTGTCCCGGAGACTTGGTTGTTGTGGGCATCGATTGTCGAAATCGCGACTTTCCAGCCGGGTTGGCCGGGCGGCGGTTCTCCAACGGCAATGTCACCGCTGGCGGCCACCAGTGCACGTTTGATCTCCCTGCCCTTCAGCAGCGACAACGCGGCGTCCGCCGCGTAGCCTTTGGCAATCCCACCTAGGTCCAACCGCATTTTGGGCGCCATCAAGGTGACGGTGCGAGCACGGGAATCCAGCCGAAGCTTCTGGTAGCCGACCGAGGGCGCGGCAGCGGCCAGCTCGGCAGAGGTCGGCAGCACATTTCGCTTTTTCGCAAACCGCCACAGGCGCACATAAGGGCCAACGGTTACATCGAAGGCGCCGCCGGATTTTTCGGAAATCTCCTGCGCTCGCACTAGCACGTCAAAGAGCTCAACGCTCACGGGCACGGGTTTACCGAAGGGCTTGTCGCACAGCAGCATCAGCTCGCTGTCCGCCTGGTAGTCACTCATGATGTCCTCGAGCTGATCGACCCGGCGAAAGGCGTCCCGGGCCGCGGATTCGGCAGCGGGCTGGTTGGTGGCGTAAAGGGTAATGCCGAATAGTGTGCCCATCGCCGGATGGCTGAACTCATAACGGTGTAGGGGTTGGGTGGGAGGAGTTGAACGGCAGCCCATGAGGAGGGCGGCAGCGCAGAGCAGGGACGAACCTAGTACGTTGAACCTCGGACGCTGAACCTTGAACGCGACTGGCGTAAAAACGTCATTCATCGGCTATTAAAAGAAAGGCCGGCCACAGGGGCCGGCCATGAAGCTTAAACTCTGCACGGGAACCAACTCTATGCGCTCGCTGTAGGGAGCACCGGCGGGTCTTTCAAGATGTCGTGCCGGCTCGGCATGGGCGGCTGGAGCGTGCGGAACGCGCCATATTCCATTTTGGCACAGTTCTGGTACATCATCTCGGGACCGTAGGTGAACTTGCAATTCAGAATGTCCTCCCAATTGACGCCTGCGCCGCTGTAAGCCGCCTCGCGGCCCATGATCGCGGTCAGGGTGCTGTCGGTGACTTGCTTTCCCTCGTTCAATTCTTTGTCGCCGAGAATGGCGTTGATGAGGTCGATGTGTTCCTGGACATAAGGATCGATGGCCTTCTCGCGGTAACGCCACATCTGGCCGCCCGCGGGGTGAATCGTGCCGGACGGATTGGCCGTGCCTTTGGTGCCGTGAACCGCTTCGCTCACGGAAGACCAATCGCGTTTGACCTGGCCGCAGTAGTTGAACGAGCGAACCCCATTCGCGTATTCATATTCGATATCGAAATTGTCCCAAATCTCCCCGGATTTGTCGCCCAATTGCTGGCGACTGCCCTGGCCCCAGCACCTCACCGGATGGCCGTTCATGATCCAGTTGCACACGTCAATATTATGCACGTGCTGTTCGCAAATGTGATCGCCGCTAAGCCAGATGTAATGATACCAATTGCGAATCTGCCGCTCCAATTCGCTATCGCCGTGGTCGCCGCGGTGCCAGATCGGTCCGCCGTTCACCCAGTAAGCGCGCAAGGCGACTACGTCGCCGATGTCACCGCCCTGAATGCGCTTAATGGTCTCAATGTAGCCGGCCTGGTGACGGCGCTGCGTGCCGGCGGCGACCTTAAGATTCTTCGCTTTAGCAGCTTCGGCAGCTTCATACATCACGCGGCAACCGGATCCATCCACCGCCACCGGTTTCTCGGTGAAGATATTCTTGCCGGCTTCGACACAAGCCTTGAAGTGGGCCGCTCTAAAACCCGGAGGCGTCGCCAGAATCGCGTAGTTGACTCCGGGCACGGCCAGCGCCTTCTGATAGGCATCGAACCCGCTGAAGCACTTGTCCTCAGGAACCTCGAAATTGTCCTTCCCGCGCCGGGCCTGTTCGGGAAAAAGGTCGGCGACTGCCACGATTTTACCTTCGACACCGACCGTCTTGACGGCCTCAAGGAAATTGCCGCCGGCACCGCCGCCGCGGCCCCCGACGCCAATGATGACCGCGTTGATCGCCTGCTTGCCCTGGGCGTGCACCAGCGAAGGAAAGGTCACCGCCGCTGCGGCCGAGGCCGCCGCGAGGGATGAGGTTTTAAGGAACTGGCGGCGACTGACCGCTGTGGACGGAGGGGTCGGATTATTTTGCATAAACGTCTTCGATTTAAGGTTTGTTGTTTCGTGTTTAAGTGGCAGAGTTCGGTTAAAATCACACTCAATCTCTTTCTACTCCGCTGCTCCAGTATTTCTGCATTTGTTCGGCCGTCGGCACCTTGAGCGGGCGGACGATGCGGAAGCCGACCCACTGGGCGTCGGAGAAATACCAGATGCTCTTGGGCAGTTGCGGGTCTTGCATTTTCCAGGTGCGGTCAGAGCCGCGGCGGGCCGCGCTGCGGCATTTGGGGGCCGGGTCGTCCCAGGAACCGCCGCGGACCGAATGCGGATACGGCTTGGTGGCCTTATTCCAAGGATCGAGGATGGGACTAGTGCCGGCGCACTGTTGATAGTAATTGGGGTCATACTGGTCAAGGACCCACTCGACGACGTTGCCGCACATATCATAGAGCCCCCAGGGATTGGGCTTTTTCTTGCCGACCTTTTGATACTTGAAATCGCTGTTTTCCTCGTACCAGGCGTACTCGCCCAGTTTGGAGGGGTCATCGCCGAAGAAATAGGCGGTGGTAGTGCCGGCGCGGCAGGCGTATTCCCATTCGGCCTCGGTCGGCAAGCGATAGAACTGGCCAGTCTTGGCGCTGAGCCACTGGCAGTACTTATTGGCGCCGTGCTGGGTCATCGCAATGGCCGGGTAGCCGTCTTTGCCCATGCCGAAACTCATCTCCACGTACGGTTTGGAAGGATGACTGACCGCATCGGCCAACTTGTCCGCGGCAGCATCGGTGGGAATGGTCATGCGCGTGCGGTGCTCTTCGTCGGGATACATGAATAACTCGTATTCGTTCCAGGTAACTTCGCAGCGCCCCATCCAGAAGGGTGAGATGCTGACTTTGTGCTGCGGCGCCTCGTCCGCGTTGTGGTTGGCCTCACTGGCAGGGCTGCCCATCACGAATTCTCCCGCCGGGATCGGCACCATTGCATAGCTGACACGCGTGCCCGGAATGGTGTTGGTAAAGGGCTTCATCTCCGCTTCGTTTTTCACGGTGAGGTTCGCGGTGATACGCTGATAAATGTCCGGGATAGTAATATTGTCGTTGTCGGCCAGCGAGGGAAGGCTGCCGAATGCTCCGGCCACAAACCCCGCGCCGCTCGCGTTATACACGCGGTAACGCGTCGAGAATTTTCCCGACGCCGGTTGCAAAAATGTGATAAATCCATCTCCCAATCCCGCCGCGCACGTAAATAAATCATTCGTGCCGGAAATGGTTTGGACCGGCGCGGGCGCCTTGACCCCATCGAAATTAAAGACACCGGCAGTTTCGCCCTGGCCGAAGATGACCAGCAATTTCTCGCCGGTGGCATGATGAATGGTGATGACGCGGCGGACCGGTTGGCCAAGGTCAAAAGTGTCTCCTTTGCCAAAGCGGAACTGACCGGGCGCCGCTTCCTCGACGGGCCGAACCACCAGTTTGTTTTCTCCGGGCTTGTAAAAGACGAACTCCAAGAGAGGCGACCCGCCGAAATTGCCGGCGGCATAGTCCACACCCGCAGGCAGGCCTGAAGCTGTGGCAATTGTCACGGGCTTGCCCGAGCTGAGGTCCTCGGCTCGAAAGATGTCACCTTTGTCATCATGAAGCACCGAGCAAACCAGTTCGGGCTGGCCGGTCTTGAGCGCGAGTCGATTGGCTTTGACCTCCGGCGCCGAAAGTGCAGCCTCGCTCAGCTTTGGAAAATCGGTGCCGTTGTTGCGCAGCAACGTCGCCAGGTTCGCATCCGGCGAGTTGTAAATGCTGGCGATGTAGAGGTCCGCCAGCCGCGTGCCACCGGGGCCACCGGCCGCGGCTGCCACCAGCGTGTTTGGTCCCATTGCGGCAGTAAAGGGCACCACCAGCGGCTTGCCTGTGGCGGTGGTGCTGGCCGCTTCGACTAGTGTTAGTTCGGTTGCGTCAGGCGAGGCGAACGCCAGACCATCCAGGTTGGTCGCAAACAGTTTGCCGATGCTAACTCCGGAAATGCCTTTGAGGCCGCTGGGCCGGCAATCGACCCACGAAAACATACCGCCGCCGCTTCCGTAGCCTATCCGGTATTTGCCGCTTTCTTTGTCCACGATGACCAGGTCCAGCCGGCCGTCGCCATCGAAATCGCCGCTGCCGAAAAACTCTCGCGGAGTTTCATAGATAAACGACTCAGGAGCCATCGCCGCCCGGGAGAGGTCTGGAACCAACGCCAGCAGCGACCCCGTCGCTAGCGCGCAGAGGGAGTAAAGTTTCATCATCACTCAGAAATCGCGCTCAGAGTTTCCTGAGGAATCGGAATAAAGTCAAACCTGGAGACGTGAAACGTAAAACGTGAAACGTGAACGTCCGGCGGCTGCAGGATTCGTGCGATTTCAAGGCCGTTTTCCGCGGTTTTTGGTCATTTTCGGCTTGATTTCAGTGGAAAGGCAGTTACTATGCCCGCAACACCCGTGAATAATAGCCGTGGCACATATCGAGTCGCCCTTCGCTCAGTCACCTTTATTCTCTTCCTTTTCCTCGCCGGTTCCACCCTGGCGGCGAGTTTCAATGACCTCATCGTTTTCGGCGACAGCCTTTCGGACCATGGCAACGATTTGGCCATCACCTTCGGTACCGCGCCCAAGGCGCCTGGCTACTCTGATGGCCGCTTCTCCAACGGCCCTCTCTGGGTCGAGCGGCTCGGCACATTGCTGAGATTGGGCGCTCCCACCGGCAGCCAAAATGGCGGGAAAGATTTCGCCTATGGCGGGGTCACCACCGGCAACGGTTCGACGATCCTGAACCCCGGCGGCTTCGTTCAAATCCGCGCGCCCAACATTGGCGCTCAGATCACGATGTGGACAAACGCCAACATGGCGTCGGCCAACCAACTCTTCACGCTCCTGGGCGGCGGCAACGATTTCTTCGGCGTTTTGGACAGCGGCGCGACCACCACAGCACAATCCGTTGCTGACAACATGAAGAATAACGTCCAAACGCTTTACAACGACGGCGCGCGCAATGTGATGGTGTTGAATCTCCCCGACCTGGGCAAAACCCCGCGCTATCGCGGCACTGCCAAGGCCGCGCAAGCTACACAGCTCACCACTGACTTCAACTCTGCCCTCAAGCTCGATCTCGACGCCGTTCAGGCAGCCGATACCGGCCTCAACCTCTTCCGGCTCGACCTCTTCACGCTGTCCAATGACCTGATTGCCAATCCCGCTTCCTACGGCCTGACTAATGTGACCGATCGGGCCTACACCGGCGACGACACTTTCGCCGGCAATGGCACCGCCGTGGCCGATCCCTCGAAGTATCTTTTCTGGGACGCCGTACATCCTACTTCCGCAGCTCACACGCTCATCGGTGATGCCGCCTTCGCTCTCGTACCCGAACCCGGCAGCGCAACGTTGTTTCTCATCTTCTGCAGGCATCTGCTGCGCCATGCGCGTGAACCGGACATGCCGGCTTTCCACCCATCGTCGCCAGGGAAAGTTTGCGAGAAGGGGTCGCTAGTCTACTGCCAAACTTTAACCGGGAAGCGGGCCTGGCTTCAGGAGGGTGTTTCGTTTTGTGTTCGATTCGGGCGCGAAGCCCTTGTATGATAAGCGCTTAATGAAGCGGCAAACCGGCGGCCGATCGAACAGATCCGCCAGGCGACAGAATCTTTCGGCGACCAAGCCACCATCCCAGGATGGCCCAATGCCTCAGCCTGCTTCTGTTTGCGCTCCACCAACATCTCTCCGACCTCCGCTTACCATTCACCCGGCCCCATCATCCATTATCCACCAACCATCATCCACCACCAGGAACCTCCTCCTGGGCCTGCTTTTGGTCGCTGCCACATTGCTGGCTTATCAGCCGGTCTGGCACGCCGGCTTTATCTGGGATGACGACGTCTATGTCACGACGAACAAACTACTAACCGCACCGAATGGCCTGTGGCGGATTTGGTTTACCACTGACTCTCCCTCTCAATATTTCCCGCTGGTTTATACCGCCTTTCGTTTCGAGCATTCGTTGTGGGGCCTGAATCCAATCGGCTACCATTGGGTCAACCTTTTGGTCCACAGTTTGAATGTCCTGCTGGTCTGGCGCTTGTTGCTGCGGTTGGCGGTGCCGAGCGCTTGGCTCGCCGCCGCGCTTTTTGCCTTGCACCCGGTTCAGGTCGAGACTGTCGCCTGGATTACCGAGCACAAGAACCTGTTTTCCTTTTTCTTCATGCTGCTGGCTCTGGGCTCCTGGATGGAGTTTATCAAGGAGCAGCCCAGGTCCCGCTGGCAGTTCTATGTTGCCGCGCTGATTTTCTACCTGCCGGCGCTTTTCAGCAAGACCACTGCCTGTACACTTCCAGCAGCGCTGTTCCTGGTTTTGTGGTTGCAGCAAAAACCAATCACTCTGAAGCGGCTGGCCCAGATCGTCCCCTTCATCATCTTCGGCGTGGGAATGGGACTGCTGACGATGTGGTGGGAGCGTTACCACCAGGGGACCCATGGCCGGGAGTTCGCCTTGGGTTTCTTGCAGCGAATCCTCATCGCCAGCCGCGCGGTGTGGTTTTACCTCGGCAAACTGCTATGGCCAGAGCACCTGGCCTTCAGCTACCCACGCTGGGTGATCAACCCCTCCGACCCTCTGGCCTATGCGTGGACGGCAGCAGGGGTGGGGTTGGGTGCACTCCTATACTTCGCTCGGCGGACGCTCGGACGCGGTCCGGAAGTCGCGGCGGTATTTTTCTGTGCGACCCTGAGCCCGATGCTCGGATTCATCATGCTCTACACCTTCCGTTATACGTTTGTGGCGGACCATTACCAGTACGCCGCTTGCCTCGGACCTTTGGCGCTGGGCGCGGCGGGCCTTGCCACCGCAATGAAAATTGTCCCTGCACGTCTGAAAACACCCTGGCTGCAACCGGTTGTTTGCGGCCTGCTGCTGCTGGGCCTGGGCACCCTCACCTGGCACCAGGCGTGCTCCTACAAAGACGTCGAGACACTCTGGCGCGATACCGTGGCCAAGAACCCTGATTCGTGGATGGCCCGCTACAACCTCAGCAAGGATTTGCTTCACCGCGGTCACTTCGATGAAGCGCTTGAAGAATACCGCCGCGCGCTGGAGACAGGCCCGAATCAGGTCGATAGCCTGGTGAGCGTCGGCAATGCGCTCTTTGCCAAAGGCCGCTATAATGAAGCAATGGACTTTTATCAGCGCGCGCTCCAGGTCAATCCCGACAATCCCGAGGCCCACATCAACCTCGCGGTGATCCTCGCCAATCGCGGCCGGGTCGCCGAAGCCATCGAACACGACCGCAAGGCGCTGCGAATTAATCCGCTGCATATCACGGGCCATGTCAACCTGGCGGTGTCGCTGTCCAGCCAGGGCAACTATCAGGAGGCGCTCGAGCATTACCGTAAAGCCCTCGAATTGAATCCCGACCAACCGCTGACGCACGTCAACCTCGCCATCGCCCTCACGGCCCTGGGCCGGACCAATGAGGCGACCCAACATTATCGCAAGGCGGCCGATTCCGCCAATCGCCACGCCTCTGACCTGGCCGAGGAAGGCCGCCTTGAGGAATCCGAGGCGCAATATCGCGAAGCCATCCGGCTGATACCGAACAATGCCGAGGGCCACTGCGGCCTGGGTGCCCTGTTCGCCCAGCAAGGCAAACGTGACGAAGCCCGAGGCCAGTTTGCCGAGGCACTGCGGCTCAGAGCTGATTATCCGGAAGCCCAGCGGCGGCTGCGAGAACTGGATTCCGCTCCACCCAAACAATGAAGCGCCGCCCATGCCTCATTCTCGGCCTCCTGCTGGCTTTGGTGGCCTGGACATTTTGGCCCGCAATTCGCGGTAACTTTATCAATTACGATGATCCGGATTACGTCACGGGCAATGCCCATGTCCAGGGCGGCTTGACCGCCGCCAATTTCGCCTGGGCCTTTCGCAGCACGGAGGCCGCCAATTGGCATCCCGCCACCTGGCTCTCGCACATGCTCGATGCCCAAATCTTTGGGTTGCGGCCCTGGGGCCATCACCTCGCGAACCTCCTGCTCCACGAAGCCAACACCCTGCTGGTCTTTCTATGGTTACAGCGCCTGATGGGCGCAACCTGGCGCAGCTTGTTCGTGGCGGGACTTTTTGCCCTTCACCCACTCCACGTGGAATCCGTCGCTTGGGTGTCGGAACGCAAAGACGTGCTGAGTGGGCTTTTCTTCCTGCTCACGCTCCTGGCGTACACCCGTTATGTGGAGAAACCCGCAGTCCACCGTCCACCGTCCATAGTCTCGAAGTCCAAAGTCCAAAGTCCAAAGTCCAAAGCCACCGCATCAAACATCACGACCCACAAATCACGTTTCACGTTTCACGTTTCACGTTTCACATCTAAGCCTTCACTTTACTATATTCTTGCACTGATCTCCTTTGCGTTGGGTCTAATGTCCAAACCCATGCTGGTCACCCTGCCCTTCGTCTTGTTGCTGCTGGATTACTGGCCCCTCGGGCGAATCCAACTTTCGACTTCTAACTTTCGACTTTCAACTCTGCTCGAAAAAATCCCCTTCTTCCTCCTCTCCGCGCTTGCGAGTCTCATTACGTTCCAAGTCCAGCACGGGGCCGGTGCGGTGCAGACCTCTGTCGGGCTGCCCTTTTTGCAGCGCCTGGACAATGCTCTGGTCGCTTACGGTCGTTACCTCGGCAAGCTCTTCTACCCAGCCAACCTTGCGGTTTTCTATCCGCACCCAGTCCACTGGCCGCCTGGGACAGTATGGCTGGCCGTGACCATTGTGGTCGGCATCTCGATACTGATGCTCGCGTGGCACAAGCGCCACCCCTACGGGCTGGTCGGCTGGTTCTGGTTTCTTGGCATGCTGGTGCCGGTGCTCGGATTCGTGCAAGTGGGCGCGCAATCGATGGCGGATCGCTATGCTTATTTGCCACTCTTGGGCCCATTCATCGTTCTGTCATGGGGAATTGTCGACCTGGTGAACTTTCTTGCGACTGAGCGCCTGTTCGCACGACGCCATCAACGTAGCGCAGATTTCCAATCTGCTGTATCGCCGATTTCCAATCGGCAGGCCGCGCCCAAGCCGTCAGACACCGTACCAAACGCACGGCTGGCGGATGGCAACCCCGCGATACAGCAGATTGGAGATCTGCGCTACCAGGGCCACAGCGTTCGTTCAAAACGTCTCCTTTCGGTCGCTGCGACGGCCACACTGCTGCTGTGCGCAGGGTTGGCCTGGCGCCAGGCCGGTTATTGGCATGACAGCGGCACCCTGTTCCGCCATGCGCTGGCAGTTACGGAGGCAAATGCCGTGAGTTACTTGCAATTGGGCAGCGATACCCTCCTGCAGCGGGGGCGGCTGGATGAAGCAATTGAACAACTGGAAGAGGCGGTGCGACTTAAGCCCAATTACGCCCAGGCCCACAACGCCCTCGGCACCGCGTTCGAGAAAAAAGACCGGCTCGAGGAAGCCATCAGCCAATTCGACCAGGCCGTAAAACTTTATCCGGGCTATGTGGAAGCACGGAGCAATCTCGGTGCCGCCTTGTGCCTGGTTGGGCGCACGGAGGAGGGGCGCACCCAACTCGAAGAGCTTATCCGTCAGAAACCCGATTACGCGCCGGCTCACAACCATCTCGGGTCGGCCCTGCAAGCCCAGGGCCGTTTGGACCAGGCGCTTTCCGAATTTGAGGCGGCCTTGCGCCTCAATCCTTCTTACCCCGAGGCCCACAACAACCTCGGCATCGCGCTGGGAACCAAAGGCCAAACCGACGAAGCCATCGCTCAGTTCGAAGCCGCCATTCGGTTGAAGCCCGGCTACACCTCTGCCTACAATAACCTGGGCAGGGCTCTCTGGAGTACGGGCCGCCGCGACGAAGCCCTCCGCTGCTTCGAGGCCGCCGTCCGACGCGACCCCAACTCCGCCCGCGCCCATGGCAATTTCGGCGTCGCGCTGGCCGCCAGCGGACGCCGGGACGAAGCGCTCCATCACCTGACCGAGGCGCTCCGGCTCCAACCCAATTACCCGGAAGCACAGCAACAGCTTCTGAAGCTCCAGGCAAAGTAGCTTGATGGTTACATGGGTTACATGGTTACATTGTTACACAGGTTGAATGAGTTAATTGGGTTAATAAGGGGATAAAATGACCCGGAGAGATGAGTCAACAATCCACTAATCCGTCAACCTATCAATCCAGTAAAACCCTGGCGCTGGTTTCTGTTGCGCTGTTTCTGGCGGTCCTGGGGGTTTTCCTGCCCACTATTACACCGGTTTTCGCCGGGTTGGATGACGGCACTTACGTCACGTCCAATCTCCACGTTCAGGCCGGCCTGAGCTGGGAGAATCTAAAGTGGGCCTTCACCACCTCGGAAGCCAGCAATTGGCATCCCCTGACCTGGCTCTCCCACATGCTGGACTGCCAATTGTTCGGTCTGAATGCACGAGGCCATCATCTGACCAGCGTGCTCCTGCACGGGATGAACACCGTCCTCCTCTTCCTGGTGCTTGCGCGCATGACCCACGCCGCTCGGCGCAGCCTGTTCGTCGCCGCGCTTTTTGGACTGCATCCACTGCGGGTCGAATCGGTTGCGTGGGTCGCCGAGCGCAAGGACGTCCTGAGCACGTTCTTCCTTCTCCTCACCATCTGGGCGTATGTCAGGTATGTGGAAAAGTCCAAAGGCCAAGGTCCAAAGTCCAAAGTGCAAGGTCTAAAGTCCACAGTCCACGGTCCACAATCCACGGTCCACAGTCCAAACCACGTCCCGCTCTATTACATTCTATCCTTGGTCTTCTTCGCCCTGGGGTTAATGGCCAAACCGATGTTGGTCACCCTACCCTTCGTCTTGCTGCTGCTGGATTACTGGCCACTTGGGCGCCTTCAACTTTCAACTTCCAACTTTCAACTTTCAACCCTGCTCGACAAAGCTCCCTTCTTCCTCCTCGCCGCGGGCTCCAGCGCGGTCACGTATCTCGTTCAGAAACAGGCCGGGGCAATGTCCATGATTGCCCACCTTCCTTTCTCGGCCCGCCTGGAAAATGCTCTCGTGGCCTACTGCCGCTATCTGGGCAAGTGCTTCTGGCCGGTGAATCTCTCGATCATTTATGCACACCCGGGCTACTGGCCCGTCGGCACCGTGGTGCTGTCCGTGCTTGTGCTGACGGCTATTTCGATTCTTGTGCTGGCGAGGCGCCGGGAAAGCCCGTATCTGCTGGTGGGTTGGCTCTGGTTTCTGGGCACCCTCGTGCCGGCCATCGGCCTGGTCCAGGTCGGCCATCAATCCATGGCCGACCGCTACACTTACGTGCCCCTGGTCGGGATTTTTATCATGGTGACGTGGACCGGACTCGCTGATGCCTGGCGCCGTCCATTTTCCTTTCGTGTTTCTTCGTGTGTATTCGTGGTTGTTCTCGCTGTCTGCGCCCTTCTAACCATCCGTCAGGCCCGCTACTGGCAGAGCAGCGAAACTCTTTTCCGCCACGCCGTCGAGGTCGAGCCAAGCAATTATCTCGCGCATGGCAACCTTGGGAATGCGCTGCAGCGACAGGGCCTCCTGTCCGAAGCCCTGGCCGAGTACCGCGCGGTCTTGCGCCTGAAACCCGATGATGTTAACACCCTCAACGGCTTGGGCAGCCTGTTGATGAACCTCGGGTCGGTGGATCAGGCCATTGCTCTGTTCCAACAAGCCCTCCGGCAGATGCCCGAATTCGCCGAAGCCCACAATAACCTCGCCTTCGCGCTCCAAAAACAAGGCCGCCTCGACGAGGCCGCCCACGAGTATGAAGCGGCGTTGCGAACCAATCCGGATGATTATCGCATCCGGCTCAACCTGGCTGCGCTCCTGCTCAAACAAGGAAAAGTCGAGCCGACCATCGCTCAACTGCGGGCAGCCTTGAGATCCAGGCCCGACGACATCATCACGCGCAAGAGCCTGGGTAGTTTGCTGTTCAATAATGGCCGGGTCGAGGAGGCGCTCGACCAATTTCAGGAAGCGGCCAGGACTCAACCCAACGATCCCGAAGCGCAGGCAAACCTGGGCATCGCCCTCTCCAAACAAGGCCGGCGCGAGGAAGCCGTCGTCCATCTCACCCACGCGCTGCAACTGCGACCGGATTACCCGGAAGCCCAGGCGGAGTTGCGGGCGCTTACCGGCGGCCAGTGACACGCAAGGGTGCGCGACAGTAAACACCAAACACCTTTCCAAAACACCAAACTCCAAACACCAAGCTCCAGAAAAACATCAAACTCCAAACTGCAAAAAAGCATCAAGCTCAGTTGCCCGATGTTAGCCGCGGTTAGCCAATGTTGCGGGCTGAGTGAGGACGAAGGGTGGGGTGTGGTCGCAGTTAGTGGCAGTTGGGGATGGATAAGGACGAGCGAAGGGGACGAGAGGATGAGGAAGAGAGGTATATATGTATATAGTACCCCCCCTTTGATCCGTTACGTCGTTACAACCTCGGTAAACACGGGCGATTTTTGCGCTTTTTATCCGTTACACTATCCGTAACGATCCGTTACAGTCGTTACAACCTCGGTAAACACGAGGGATCTTGAATCTGCAGGTCGTTACAAGCTCGGTAAGCACTGGAGATTTTGAATAAAACGCTAAAGCGCTAAAACGTTGCAATACTGAAAAACTGAGGCGGTGAAGTAATTCCTACACCTCCCGGGCGCTTACGATGTTGTGGCCTGTTTTATGGCCGTCCTTCCTTACATTTCGTATTCGGCGGGGGAGCGTTGCGGTTTTGGCGCTCGGTGCGGCGCCCCTCTCTACGCGCATAGGGTGTATTTTAGCCGTGACACGTGACAAATGCCTAATAAGGAAGGCCGGATGCTTGCGCATCCGGCCTTCGTGAAACCGTTTAACTGGTCCGGCAGCTATTGCCGCTGCACGTACTGCACGCGGAAGTACTGCTGTGCCAGCGAGGAACTGATCGGAATAGTCTGCGTGTTAGGCGTGCTGCCGCTGGTGCCCAGGTTGCTCCAACTGGTCGGTACCAGGGTCGGGCTGGTCTGCAGCGTGCCTACATAGGTTATCTTGATGTTCGTGCCGTCGTTGGTGATCGCCGGCTGGATCAGGCCAAAGAACGCGCTCAGCGCAATCCCGTTGGTGCCGCTATTGCCGGTGGCCTGGTCGTTGAGCAGCACTCTGTTGTTGTTGACGCCGGTCAGCGAATACCAATCGACGTTGACGCCACCGCCGCCGTTGAAATACACCGTGCGGACCGGGTAGATACCGGGAGCATTCGTGACCACAATGCGGAAGTTGCAATCGTTGTTGCCCTTGCCGACCGAGCTCTGGCCCAGCACCGGCGTCTTGGCCTGCGACTGGTTGTACAGGTTATCCAGCGCCACGAGCGTCACGTTGACCGCTACACTCGCCTGGAGGTTCGAGACGATAGCGTTGCCGTCCTGCTCCTCGATCATCACCGCCGGAATCCCGACTTGCGGAGCGATGGTGAATTCTTCGGGGAAGATGCCATCGGTGGTGGGCCGGCGTTTCTGGATGATAACCGCCGCCCTGGCGCCAGCCAGCGACGCAGCCGTGACCTGTTGTTGGAACCCGCAGGCGACGCTGCGATACATGATGGCGATGTTGCCGGCGACAGCACCAGGATTGCCAACCGCGCAACCATCACCGTTGGTGGCGCCTATGCCACCGCCCGTCCCGGTGACCAGGACCAGGTTACCCGTGATGCTGTTAGTCAACGGCGTGGAGAGCGGATTCTGCTCTTCCTGGGCGTGAGTCATCGGGTGGAAACCCGCCAGCACACCCTGGCCGAGATTGGCCGGGCTGTTGATCAGGAACGCGCCTTTGTTGGTCGGCGGGTCCCAGGTACCCTGGGTGACGCGGAAGCCGTCGTCACTGCTGATGCCCAGAGTATAGGTCCCATTCGTCGGGAATTGGACGTAGGCCAGGATTTCCAGCATGAAGCTATTGCTGCGGTTGTTGTTGATCGTCGTGGGCCCGAAGCCCGGGATACCCGGCAACGGCATGTTGAAGTAATTCAACACCGGCGGCGTGTTGGAGGTGAAGTCACCCGCTTGCGAAGGCCACTGGCCGTTGAAGTTGATTACGCCATTGGACGGGCCAGTGCCGATGACATCGAAGTAGCCGAAGTCAGTGGCGGAGGTGAACCCTGCCTGAGCGGGGGTGTAATTGACACCAGGCCCGGAGGCTGAGTTAGTCTTGCGCGACCAGTCCGGGCCCCAATATCCGGCCAGAACCGACTCGCATAGATACGTGCGATTGGCCGTATTCGGGTTACCGGTCGTGGTTACCGCACCAGCATTAACGCCCTCGTCCGTAATCGCCGGATCAACCTCGTAGCTGCGAACCCGGAAGCCAGGCTTGTTCGAGTCAGCCCAGGTAGCGAAGTAGCCGCCGTGGAGCGTGCCGCCATCGAACGGCGTAACCACGTTAACCACTGTGTAGGAGTAACTGTTGCCCAGGTTGTCGGTGAAACTCACCTTCAACGGCCCATTCTGGCCCGACGGCCAGAAACCAGCCCCGTTATTTGTGGCAAATCGGAAGATTCCGGTGATCCCGTTGCCGTTAGTAGCAACGACGCCAGGCACATTGATGCCATTGAGTGAGAGGGTCACCGAGCCGGGGTTGACCGTCGTGGCGCCATCTCTCAGCCAGAGGCCGAAGTCCGTGCTGACCGGACCGGTTTGAGAGCCGTTCAGGCCGCCCAGCGTAAGATTTGGCGCATTGCCGATCCAGTTGCCCGAGCCAGTACCGAAGCCCGGAATATTCGCCGGCAGGAACGCAACCACCGCCGGAGGGTTGGTCGTGAGGCCCTGATATACCTTCGGAGCATTGGGATCGTTGGCATCGCCGATCAACACGCGCGAAACCGCACCGTTGGCCGCGTAACTGAACATGCTGAATTCGACGTTGAGACCGCCACCGCCGTTCTCCCACAGCATACGAATCGGATACGTCCCCGCCGTTGGGATGTTGAACACGGCCGGCGTCACCGACCCACGGAACGGATTGCCCGCGCCGCCAGTCGTATTGCCGCGCCCGGCGTCCGCAACACCAAGGATGGTGCCAGCGGGGCTGTAGGCGCTGCCACCATACGGGATGGTGAACTTAAACCCGTCGTCGCTGTTGCCGGTCATGACGTAATTGCCCGCTTTCGGGAATGTCATGTACCCGGCAAAGACCAGGGTGGTGTTGTTAGTCTGACCATCCGTCGAAGGCGGAGGCGGGTTCTTGACGAACCCGAAGTTCGTCCCGAAGGAGAAGTTATAGCGATACTCACCGCTGTCGCCGTTGACGCCGATGTTATCGACGAAGTCGATGACGTTAGTATAGATGATGGTTCCATTGGGCCCGTTGGTGCCCCCGAACAGACCGCCGAAAGGCTGCGTGTTCGTCTGGACGCACATATTGGTACCACCGCCCGGAACAAACGCGCTGTAGCCGTTGTCAGCGAAGACACCAAGCAACTGTTGCTCCGTCCAAGCCGTCGTGTTGGGCGTGTTCGAGATGGTCTGGAAGGCGGTGACGAGGAACCCCGGCTTGGTGGTATCCACCAGGCTCGGGCTGACAACGCTAGCCGCGGGCACCTGCACAATGTTGAAGCTGGGCCCGACCACTACGAACTGCCAATTGTTGGAGTAGGTATCGCCGTTGCCATCATTGAAGACCAAGATGTTAGTGTGCCTGCCGCTATACAACGGCAAGTAAGGACTCATTTGTTGTGTGATCCGGGTCTTGCCGGCCGAGGGCTGGATGATGGCCAACGGCTGCAGCACGCCGTCCTGGGTGAGCGTGATCGTGTTGGTATTGACCGTCTCGCCAGCGCTGCCGTCGGTCAGTTCGACGATCGTCGGCTGATAGAACAGCACGTCCTGGTCGTTAAACACCGGGCTAGCGAAGCTGATGTAAGGATTGATCGTATCACCACTGGTCGTGGTTTGATAGGTCTTGATCGAGCTGGGATAGAACGGATCGTTGATCGGCACGCGGGCCACGGCGCCATCGGACAGCGTGACATAGGCCGACAATTCGAAGCCGCCGTCACCGCCACTGTTGAAATAGACGAACCGGAATGGATAAGCGCCGGCTGCCGGAATATTGACCTGGTACCACGTGCCGCCGGTCTGTACGCCGCCAGCCGCGCCAGCCACACCGCGACCGACATCCGCAGTCTGGTTGCCGGGTATTGGGTTACCGACATAAACACTACCGAGCTTGCCAAAAGGGTTCCCCTGCGGCGAGAGGACTTTGACACCGTCGTCGGTGTTGAGCCAGAAGATGTAATTGCCCGCCGCCGGGAAGACCATCCAGCAGCCGATGTCCAGGAACGCGGCCTCGGCGATGGTGCCGTTGGCTACCGTCATGCGCACAGTGCCGAGTGGCGAGCCGGAAGGACTGACCAAGGTGCCGATGCCGAACTGCTGCAGGCCCCCACCAACGGGTGGAGAATCACCTGTGATCTCGATCTGGTCATAATTCCATTCGCCACCAGCGCCCGTACCTGTGGTTTGGCGCAGATCCAGAATGCCGGTCCAGGAGAAGAAGCCAGGGCCTCCATTCGTAGCGCTCTGGTCCGCCAGGTTCGGGCCTTCCAGTCCTTGCAACACCCTCTCCCCGTAGGAAGCCAGGTTCGGTATGTCCTGAGCAATTTGGTAGGACTTGATCCGTAACCCGGGTGTGGAAACGTTGCCGACCGGAACCGCCCGGTTAGCCAGGAGGATCGGAATGTTGGTGCCCAGTATGTTGGTTGAGTCCGCAAAGGCGGTATTGCCGCCGTTAGGTCCACCAATCACTGTGAAGGTCCAACTATAGGTGTAATTGGTGCCGTTGCTGTCGGCGAACCACAGCGTGTTGGTGTGCGGGCCGGCTGCCAGGAAGTTGGTCACGACCTGGACGATGTGGGTGACGGGCGTCGCAGGAGTAACCGTGATCGAATTGGTTCTACCGTCCGTTGCGAGAGTAATGCCGGTGGTATTGACTTGTTTGCCGGTGCCGTTCACGATCGTGCCGTCGTGCAGATCGACGATCGTCGGCGAGAAATAAACCGCGTCATTGGCGCCGCGCGTCGGCATGACTTTCGATACATACGGGCCGACATCGACTGTCCCCGAGAGGTTGCGGTAGGTGAAGAGCTGCACGCCGCTGGCGCCACGACCGGCGGAGTTGGTGTCGTTGATGAGGAGCGCGCCGCTATCGGGCAGAGCACCCGGGCCACTGAACGTGTACCATTCCAGCGCGGCCGGACCGGTGGCGTTATTGTGCAACAAATGGACGGGATACACCCCGGGCTGGTCCACGATATACGCCAGCGTGTCTGAGTTGAAGACCGGCGGGGCGGGGCCGGTAGGAACGCGGCTGCCATCGAGCGAATTGAGCACTGTGGCGAGCCTGTCGTGTGGGTTCTGGGAGACGCCCAGCTCGAAACAATCGTCGCTGCCGATCACCATGGTGTAAACACCGGCCGTCGGGAAGTAGATGTAGCCGGAGAACTCATACGCCATATTGTCATAGATGCCGCGCCCAAGCGAACTGGGGTAGCCGAGCGTAACGCCAAAGATGGCGTAATCATTATTCTGGGTGAAGAAGCCGGGCTGGGTCGTAGTCCCGCTGACATTGTCAAAGTCCATCGAGCCGTCCCACACCATCTCCCCCCCTTCAGTCGGCACGATCGGCGCGCCGCGAAGATCCGGCCCATGATAACCTTCCAACTGCTCCATGGCATACCAGCGGTTGCCGGGAATGTTCTGCAGGCTTTGGTAAGCATTGACGTGGAAGCCCACTTTGGTCGTATCCACCGCCGAAAGCGGCAAGGCCAAATTGGTCGGGAAAACCACCCAGGTGGGTACTATAAACAACCCCGAGCCGACATTGGTATTATTGGCCGTATCACTCCAGGTGACAGTCACCACGTGGCTCGACGCGGACGCAAATCGCGTGGCCTGGACATACTTGCCGGTGGTGAGCGGCGGGTTATACACAACGTTGGTGGTTGCAGTCGCCGTAACATCGTTGCCATCAAGCAAAACTTTAAGGATCGCGTTGACCGTCGCCCCCGAGTTATCCGATACGTTGTAAGTAAAGCCGCTAATCGCACCGACGACGCTCTGCAGGTAGGTATTGGTGCTGAAGCTGGTGGCCACATGGATGTTGTCAGCGTGGGTGTTTTCGTTGTTGCCGCCGGTTCGGCCCGCCAGAACCAGGCGACCGACCGTTGGCGAAAAGATCAGGCTATTGTTGCTAATTACAGTCACACCCTTCCATTTCACCACGAGGGTGGAATTGGTGGGGGTGCTGTTGGTTAATAGGACGGTGAGATGCTCCCAGCTCAGGTTGGTAAACGAACCCGAAGTGTCGGTGTTACCAAAAATCGGAGCGCACGTCAAGAAGTTGCCGGTCTCCACAGCGTTGGTACCCGTTTGAATCGACAGACCGCCGGTGTACGGATTGCCAGCGGCGTAGGCTGCGCCCCCATCAAGAGTAATGACCCCGTTATTCGTCTTAAAGGTGGCACCGGCGCCATCCGTGAGGTTACTTTGGATGCCGGAGACTCCACCACTGGCGCAATCGCGCCAATTACGGTTATTGATCAATTCCAGTTGAATCAGAGTCTTGTCATCGACACGCACGGCAATGCCTTCACGGTCGCTGCTCCCCGTGCCAAGCTGCGGCGTGTCAGGCAACCAGTTGCCTTGCCACGCATCGAAGACCACCGCCACTCCTGTCTTGGTCCCGTTCTCCACGTCGCTGCTGCCGGCTGCACCTTGGGCCTGCACGTAACCGCCATCACCGCCGGCAAAGCCGTTGGCATTGCCGTTGGTTGCGTTGACCAGCGCGATGTCCCCCGAGCGGGCCAAGCTGACGCTAAAGCCGTCGGCGGGGCGGCCTAACGTGCCGTTCCCGATGCGCAGGTCCATGTCGATCTGAAAACCGGAGATAGGGAATCCGCTGTCCACGTCCGGAAACACAAAGACGAGGTTGTTGCCACCGTTGGTGGCATCCGTAATCGACAAATAGCCGCCGGTCGCGGGATTACCGTTGGTGGCCACTCCCGCGGCGCTGCACCAGAGTTGACTAAAGCCGCCCCCCACGCCACCAGGGTGATTGTGCGTGCCCGCGATGATCGCGCCGTTCAACGCGGGGTCGCCGCTGGGATCAATGTCAAAAGTAAAAAGTTGGTTGCCGGCGAAGACCTCGCCACCGCAGGCCACGCCGAGAAGCAGCGTGCCGAGAAGTTTCGTGGATTTTTTCATGGGTAGTTGAGTGATCATGGGTAGTGGAGTAATGAGCGGTTTGTATCTAATCAGTACGACTTGCTGCTACGGACTTCCGGGCTGAAACCAAACCAAAAGACACGTAGAATCAACGTTAAGTACTACAGGTAGTTGGATCCCGGCTCGGAGAGCCCGTCCGCCTGAATACCGCCAGTTGGAGTTGGCTTCTGGCATGTCTTTGGGTCAGGTATTAACGCCATCATAGTCCCCGCCCATAGGATTGCAAGAAGAAAATTTACCGGAATGCACTTTTTTTGAAATAGAGAATGGAATGGACAATGGAGTGTTGGAGCCGTGGGGTGATGGAATGCAGGACGCGGAGGCCAAAACGCAAGCGACTCCAAACTCCAAACACCAAACACCAAACACCAGGGAAAGCTCCAAACCTCAAGCACCAAACCTCAGGAAAGCATCAAGAATCAAAATCCAAGCCCTTTGGGAGCCCTTTGGGATAGTGTTGGACAGACCGGTGGTGACGGTAACTGTTGTGGTAATTGAGGGTTTCTACGTGGAGTTTTCCTGACGCTTGGCACTCCATCACTCCACTACCCCCTCCGTCCCCAAACAAAAAAGGCCGCCCCTCGGGGCGGCCTGAAATCGATATGGAACGGCGCTCAGACCTTGCGCCGGCGGGCGACAAAGCTCACGGCCAACGCACATCCACCCAGCAAGCCCAGCGCAGCGGTCGAGGGCTCAGGAACAGGAGCCGGGGTAACGTAACCGTTAGGGTCTATCTGAGCCGTTGGAGAGCCGGGCTGGTCAGCAAACACGATCTCGCTGAGCTGGGCAGCGGTAAGAGCCGAACTGCTGGCGCCGAAACGCAGCTTTTCGTTCGCGTTCCAATCCAGGATCGACAACGTCGTTCCTGCGGTCCACGCCACGGAATGGCTGTCCGGGAAACTGACGGTGTTGCTGCCGGGCGGCAGGAGAAGATGGCCGGGGAGGCTGTTGCCGGTAAAATCCAATGTGCTGTTGCCGGTAAGACTCGGCGTGCCGATGTTTTGGTTCAACCCACCCAGATTAAGGATTCCGCCATTGAAAACCAGCGCGCCACCGATGGCGCCATTCTTAGCCACCGTCAGCACGCCCTGGTTCAGGACCGTGTTGCCGCTATACGTATTCGCGTTGGTGCCCCCCAAAGTCAGTGTGCCGGCCCCGTTCTTGATCAAACCGCCGCCGCCGACGATATCGCCGCGGCCAGTCGTTCCAATGGTGGTATTGAACCCACCGGTAACCGTGATCGTCCCGGCGTTGTTGTTGATCGTGGGAAGGCTACCATTCGCATACCTGCCGCTAAACGTCAGCCCACCCGCGGCGGCATTGAACGTTTGGGAAGCGCCGCCGCCCGTGAAACCGTTGGCGCTGAACAACGCGATCGGAGCCTCAAACAGCTCAGTGTTATCGTCATTGTTCAGGATTCCGTTGGGGGTGCCGCCGCCACGAAGGTTGAAGCCGTTGCCGACGCCCGACTCAATGATATCGAAGGCGGAACCGCCGGCGAAAAAGCTAAAAGAGAAGCCCATAGTTGTGAACTGCCCCGAACTGATGTCCACTGTATGCTGAACAGAACCGTCCGCGAAAATTGCGCCGACATTTGCACCTGGAAGGCCCGCGCTCCAGTTGCCAGAAGTGGCCCACGATTGGCTGACGGTACTGGTCCAGGTAGAGTCAGCAGCAAGAGCGGGAGTGGAAACCAGGGCAATTAGGGCTAAGGCAGTCGAGAAGGGGTGTTTCATAACTGGTTGAGTGGTCATTTGTTGTGCAAGCGTGCGAACAGCTTTACCAAAATGGGTCATTGTTGTCAAGAAGAATTTATGTCAAATGTTTGAGATTCTGCTGCTCGGGCTTCTCCAGTCCGTTCCAACCGGAGAATTGTCCGTAAATCTGCTGACACGCTCGGTTCCCGGCCCGGTGCGGTTGGCAACCAACCGCATTCAGCCTTTGTTGGCGCTCTAGACACAGACACAGGAGTGCAAAAAGCACATACAATGCCAAAAAGAGACTTCCAGACGACAATTCTCGTAGTCGCGCGGACAATGCATTTGAGGGCCCGAGTGCGGGTTTAGTCCCGAAGTGATATTCGAAAATAGCCCCCCGTTTCAACGGGGGTAGGGACGAAAGAGCAAGATCGAGTCCCGACCAGGGACGGCAGACAGCACGGTCGTGGGGAGCAAAGCGCGTTCAGAGCACGGGGAAATCTCTCCCCTTCCCCGCCATTCACGGAGGCATTGCCGTTTCGGGATTGCAGGACGAGCGCCGATGCGTTTTCATGTCGCCACCAGTTGAAACGGAAAAAGACAAAACAAGGCAGGCAAGCCCCTGACACCGGCGAGAAACCCCCTGGACCGCCGGCAAATCCGCAAAAGCACGAGGACACTGGCAAAAACCCCCACAACTCCAAAAAGCCTGAGATCCTCCCGGCCCCATCCGGTGATCTTCACGTTTCACGTTTCACGTTTCACGCTTCCCCTGGCCGCAAATGGGCCTACCGGCTGGCGGCACTGGTCCTGGGGCCGCTATTGGTTTTCGGCGGATTCGAGCTGGCTTTGCGGCTGGCAGGGTATGGCTATCCCACCAACTTCTTTAGACCGCTGCGCATCGGCGATGAAGACTGCCTGGTCGAGAACGACAAGTTCGGCCTGAGGTTTTTCCCGCCCGAGCTGGCGCGCAGCCCGCCGCCGGTGGTCATGAAAGCCCATAAAGCCGCCGGCACCTTCCGCATCTTCATCCTGGGTGAATCTGCTGCGCTCGGCGATCCGCGGCCCGCTTACGCGGCCGGCCGCTACTTGCAGGCGCTGCTCGAGGCGCGGTTTTCTGGCCAAAAGTTCGAGGTGCTTTGCCTCGCGATGACGGCCATCAATTCCCATGCCCTGTTGCCCCTCGCCCGCGAGTGCGCCCGCCACGAGGGCGATTGCTGGATTCTCTACCTGGGCAACAATGAAATGGTCGGCCCCTTCGGCGCCGCAACCGTCTTCGGCCCCTCGGCCCCTTCACGCAGCCTGGTCCGGCTGAATCTGGCCGTGCAACAAGCTCGCCTGGGCCAATTGCTCGCTGCCTGGGGCCGCAAACTCCGCGGCGGCGCCTCCCCAAATAAAACGTGGGCCGGGATGGAAATGTTCCTCCACCATCAGGTGCCGCCCGGCGACCCCGCCAGGGAGAACGTCTATCTAAACTTCCAGGAAAACCTCCAGGACATTATCACGGCCGGAACCGAAGCGGGCGCCAAACTGGTGCTCAGCACGGTGGCAGTGAATCTCCGGGATTCGCCTCCCTTTGCCTCGGGCGCCACCCCAAACCTGAGCGCCACCGACCGTGCCGTGTGCGACGCGCTTTTGCGCCAGGC
>Ga0210408_10001190_pt1 | contig 28036 bp, 26 predicted proteins | sample IncBWH4MmetaG_FD_155471 | JGI IMG/M metagenome (GOLD analysis project Ga0210408, IMG submission 155471) | Forest soil microbial communities from Barre Woods Harvard Forest LTER site, Petersham, Massachusetts, United States - Inc-BW-H-4-M | ecosystem: Environmental > Terrestrial > Soil >...
ATGAATTACGATCTTGGCTATATTGATCTGGAGGAGAAAACCTTGCAGCCCCTGGACAACCCCTTCGGGCCAAAAGTGTAACCTATGTCTCCGGAACGTTCTGTTACCCATGTCTCCGGAACGGACAATGTGAACATTGGTTAGGGAGAGAGGATTTGAACCTCCGACTCGGGTTCCCTGTCATGCGCCGCATTTGCGCATTACAGGGTGGGAGCCCCTGGTCCCGAATTAGGGGGTTAATTTTCTCGGCTCCTGGAGAGAAATGCTCTTACAATAGAAGATCAGAAAACAACCTACGTCATCCGCGAGGACGCTAAATTGAGCCGGTTTGCGGGCGTGAGCGGAGCGGGAGCCCGCAGGCGAAATCCTGAGCGGTAGCGAAGGATCTCTGCGACAATCGACGTCATCCGCGAGGACGCTAAAATTCGTGGCCTTTTATTTCTCTTGCTCCATCTCCGCCCAAATGATGAAGAACCAGAACCGCCCAGAAATTAGAGGTTTCCAATTGAAAATTATCAATTCGTTAATACCCAGATAATACCCCCCACCCCCCCTTGCGGATATCCCAAGGATACCGTAAGGACATTTTGAGCCGAAAAGAGCTTTGCAATCGCTAATAAAGCACTTGAGCTACTTACCCCGATGGAATCAGAAATACAGCGTGATAGACCGCAGCCAAACCTTGCACAATTAAAATACAGTGCCGTAGGCACGTTAAATAGTAGGCCCGCACGTCAGTGCGGGAGAAGCAAAAGAAAATTGCAAAGTCGCCGGAGGCGACGACACAAATCTTTGCGTAGGAGAACGATGTAAGGGCAATAAAAGACAAATAAAATCTCGCAGCAGAGCAAGACTTTCACGGATCGTAACACAGAGAGAGAGCGCTAGGCAGTTACGGTGGTCGCCACCTCGGCAGCTTTGGCTTTGAGTCCGCGCAGATCGAGTTTGCCTGTGCCCAGGTAGGGCAACGCTTCGACCTGGAAAAATTGGTTGCTGCGAGGCTTCCACAACGAAGGCAGATCGCAATGCGCCAGCTTGTCCAGCACCGAGGTCAGATGTTCCGGCGACAGGATGTGCAGCACCACAATGCGTTCTCCCTTCTTCTCATCCGGCACGGCGGCCACGGCGAAGACCTGCTCGTGGGTTTCAGCAAGCTCGTGCAGTTTTTCTTCAATCTTGATATGAGGGACCATCTCGCCGCCAATCTTGCTGAAACGGCTGAGACGGTCGGTAATCATCAGAAAGCCGTCATCTTCAATGGAAACGATGTCTCCGGTTGTGTACCAACCATCCTGCAGGACTTCTGCGGTTTTGTCCGGTCGTCCCAGATATCCCTTCATAACATTAGGACCTTTCACTTGCAGCAGTCCTGGCTGGTTCGCAGGAAGGAGTTCTCCGGTTTCCGGATCAACAATGCGGACACTGATCCCCGGCAGCGGATGTCCAATGGTGCCCCGGCGAACGCCTACTTGATGGAAGCCAGGGGCGCGATAGTCGCGCGTGTTGACGGCAACCACCGGCGCACACTCGGTACAGCCATAACCTTCGAGCGGGCGGATGCCAAAGGTGTCCTCAAAGGCCAATGAGACACGTTCCGCAAGTTTTTCCGCGCCCACGATTACAAACCGCAGACTGCTGAAATCCCTCGGCGAGCAGCGCCGCATGTAGGCCTGCAGGAAAGTCGGAGTAGCAATCAGGAATGTAGCCCGATACTTCCCCGCCAGTTCGCTGATCCCAGTCGCATCCAGCGGATTCGGGTGGAAGACAACGCCGACGCCATGCACCGCCGGAAGCCAAAGCGTGGCGGTGAATCCAAAGGAATGAAAGAACGGCAGGATGCCCAGAAATTTATCACCGGCCCCCAGCAGGAAAACCTGGGTCATCTGGCGGATGTTCGAAAAAACGTTGTAGTGGGTGAGCATTACGCCCTTCGGGTCGCCGGTGCTGCCGCTGGAAAAAATCACGGTGGCCAGATCTTCCGAGGTGCGCGGTGGCGCTCCTAGAGCACGCTTGAGCCGCCCATAAGGCAGCAGCCAGGCAAATACCAAAGATGTGAGCTTCTCTGAAGTCCGTGGTTTGGCGAGCGCATCTTCCAGTAGCACGGTCTGCCCTGGTATTTCCATCTTCGGAAAGCGTTCCAGGAAAGCTCTCGCGGTAATGACGGTTTTGAGATTGCATTGCTGCCCGCAGGACGCAATGATCTCATTGCTGGCCGTGTAATTGAGGTTGACCGGAATCCGTCCTAAAAGGACGGCAGCGAGATTGACTAAGGCGCCGCCAACGGAGGGTGGCAGAAGAATTCCAACCATCTCCTGGTCTTTCCAGATGTGCCTGAGTCTTCGCGCAACATAGATTGACTTCACCAGCATGCCGCCGAAACGCATCTTGGGAATGCGGGCATCGGCCAGCGCGAAGCGTAGCGGATGCCGGCGGGCACAGCGTACAAAGGCTTTATCGAGCGTGGTTCTGGTGTTCGGGTCGGTCTCAAAAGCTATAGTCTGTAGCTCCTGCACCGTCCTGCGGACCTCGCCGGCCGTGCTACTGGCCGGAAGCCACGCACCAAAGCTGACCGTGACCGGATAAGGAATGCGCTGGGGCATCTTCCACAGGAAGCGGTTGCGCTCGAAGCTGAAGATGCTGCCCCATACGCCATGCAGATTAACTGGAACAATGGGCGCATCGATTCCCTTCATGATCCGTTCCAGGCCGCGATGGAAAGGCAGCATCTGCCCAGTGCGGCTGATCTGTCCTTCGGCAAAGATACAAACAATCTCTCCGTTGCGGATGGCGTCGCTGGCCGTCCGCAGCGAACGGATCATGTCCCGGGGACGCAACTCAGAGGAAACCGGAATCGCCCTCATCATGCGCGCAAAGGGTTTCATGAAGGGACGGTCGTAGATGTCCTTGAGCATCAGGAAACGGATGGGGCGGTCGGTTGAAGCCACCAGCAGCAGCACATCGACAAACGACATGTGATTGGAGACAAACAGCGCACCACCCTTTTCCGGAATGTTGTCCCGGCCCATCACGCGGATGCGGTAAACGGTATGAGTTACCAGCCAGAGAACCAGGCGCATGAACCAGTCCGGCAACAGGTACAACACGTAAATGGTGCCCAGCAAGGTAAGGACCGAACTGGCGAGAAAGACGCCCCGAGCATCGAGATTCCCAACACTGGTCAGCAGGAAGTACATGCCGGAGGCTGCGGCCACTCCGACAAATGACAGTAGATTGGCGGCCGCGAGAACGCCTCCTTTGGCATCGGCAGCAGGCCGGTGCTGAATCAGGGCGTTCACCGGAACAGCAAAGAAGCCGGCAAAGAAACCCAGGCCGGAAAAAATGCAGGCTGCACCCACAAACGAATGCGGCATGATTCCGATAGCTGCGGCCATGATGGTCATGCCAAAAGAGCCTAGTGGAATCAGTCCATATTCAATTTTGTTGCCGGAGAGGTAGCCAGCGACCAGGCTGCCGATTCCAATCCCGAGAGCAAGCCCAACCTCGAGCAGCGAGTTCTTGGTCGGCTGCAAGTGAAGCAGATCGCGTCCATAGACAATGACAGTTGGCAGGAACAGAGCGCCCAGAAACCAGAAATAGGCATTTCCAAGCACCGCAAGAAACAGCGGGCGGTCCCGGTACATCAGCTTGATCTGGGAAATCAGGTCTCCAACAAAATTGATGCGGAACTTCTTGTTTGGCGCCGCCGCCGGGACCTTGGAAATGCCCAGGCTGAAAACCAAGCCCAATGCTGCAAGAGCGACCAGGATGCCCCCTACATAAATCTCATGTCCCTGAAATCTCTGCGAAAGCCATCCTCCAGAGACAGTGCCCGCAATAACTGCCAAAAATGTCCCCAGTTCAATTACGCCATTCCCCCACGAGAGCCATTTCTGCGGGAGTAACTCGGGCAGCAGTCCATACTTGGAAGGCCCAAACAAGGCGGCTTGGGTGGCAATCAGCAGCAAGATCGCCAATTGGAAGGAGAGCAGTTTTGTTCCCAGCGCCACCACAGCCAGCGACATGGCCGCCAACTCGATGACCTTGGTGGCGATGGTTACCTGTCGCTTGCTGTAACGATCGGCGAGGAAGCCGCCGGTCATACTGAACAAGACAAAGGGCACAGCGAAAAACAGGCCAACCAGCGAGACCAGCTTGTCCCGCTCAACCCGTTCGAACCCCATGCTCAGGACCATGAACGTAAGAAGATATCGAAATGCATTGACGCTGAACGCGCCCTGAAATTGAGTAATGATCAGCGACCAGAAACCTCTCCGCCAATCGCTTACCGGCATTTGCGATGGAGTCGCAGATTCGCCGAACAATGAGTGTGCAGGCACTTCACGTTGGGAGGTTGCGCCAGCTTCGAACATGCATGGGCCTCGAGACACTCCGGGAGTGCTTCCGATTATTGTGTCATCAGTTTCGGCGGATGTAAACATTCTCGCACCTGGCTACTTGTTCCTGGGTCTTGTTTTGCTTGGCCAGAAACGTGAAATTATGCCAAACCGAGAGCACTGAAGCTGTTCTGTTTTGAACAGAGCAAGCACAACGCAGGCGAGCCGCAACCAAAAGAAAAACCAACTTCTTACCGCTGATTTGCGCGGAACAACGCTGATAAACCAATATCTTTGAAACGGAGGAAGCAGAGGAAGTCAACGTCGTCCGCGGCCCAGGTATTTCTTGCGCTCCTGCTCAGGAAATCTCTCAATCGCGTAGCGCAGAGCCGTGCGTGGCATCTTTGTGCAATACATATTGAGAAATTTTCTCAAAGCCGCAGGGTCCCGCTTGCCCACTTCACGCAGCGCCCATCCGGTAGCCTTGTGGATCAGGTCCTCCTGGTCGCCGAGCAGCATTTTGGCCAGCCTCAGCGTGTCTGAAATTCTGCCGGCGCGGATAAACCAGAGGGTTGAGACAATGGCGATGCGCCTGTCCCAGAGCCGTGAGGAGCGTGCCAACTCATAAAGCAGCTTCTTGTTCCTGTCCAGCAGGTATGGCCCAATGATGTAAGGAGCACTGCCATCCACTCCATCCCATTCACGAATAAAGTGGCGGTTCCTGACATAAAATTCAAAGATTTTCTTTTGCTGCTGTTCATCGCTCTTCTTAAACTGAATGCACAGAATTTCATTGGCAAGGGAACGTTCTTCATGGATCTTGGACCGCATCAGCGTCCGAACCTCGGCGAGTGATAATAATTTCCAATACTCTTTAGCAATCGCCCGCGTGCGAGGGACCGTAACGCCTAAAAAGATATCGTCGGAGCAGTTCTTGAAATAACTCGGGTAAAAGGCGGCCTTTTCGGGATCGGCATGACGCCGCAAGGCGTCGACGGCATTCTTATAGGATGCACTTGGCATTTGTCACTCAACATTTAGCCACAACCTGAAATCCTTGCAATACGCGGGAGCGCAGCAAATCGAAGCCTCCCTGCGACCAGAATCCGGTGGATGCCAGGGTCTTGAGCATTACATCTTATACTCTGGAAGATAGAGATTTCCTTACCACCTTGGGACCGACAGAAAAAGTAGGGGTTCCAAGTAACCTGTCCACCAGCTATTCTCATCTGATCTTGCAGGAGCGTGCAATGAAGATTGCCCTGGCAGCTATTATCGTTGTATTGAGTATCAATCTGGCGGCACAGCAGCAGTCCCCGGCAACTTCCCAGGCTGCGGCAGCCGACTTGAACAGCATTGTTGCGGATGTGCAGAGGGCAGCACTATCTGCAAACGGCCACATCGGCGGGCTTCGCATCGAGAAGTGGAAGACCGACGGTACACAGCGACAGCAGATGCAGCAGGTGGCAGAATCGCTGCAACGGAACATCACCAACGCCATTCCGGGGCTCATCAGCGACCTGCAAGCCGACCCTGGAAGTGTGGCCAAGGCATTCAAGCTCTACCACAACATTAATGTCGTATATGAGTTTCTGAATTCACTGGCGGAAGCTGCGGGGGCCTTTGGCAGGAAAGAAGAATACGACCCCTTGGCCAGCGATGCTGCGGCCCTGGATAATGCGCGCCAGAGCCTTTCTGTCTATGTCGAGCGCAAGGCAACCACGCTGGACGCACAGCTAAAACCACATCCCCCGAGCAATCCGCAAACCACCTCAACCAACCAACAACCCAAGAAGATTATCGTGGACAACGATGCTCCTTCGAAAAAGACGAAAAAGACAGTAAAGAAGACATCACCAACAGATCCTCAATAAACGATCGGTTAACAAGTTTCTTGGTTGGAGCATGGCAGACCGGACATAACCACCTGATTTTGTGGGTCTTAGGAGGGTTTCTGCCGCTGTTTTGTCTCCTTTCTGCCAAAACCCCTTTCCCAAAAATATTCAGGAACCTTCCTCATTCTGCCGGAGTCTATCTATAAGTGTAGGGAGAGGTCGCAACCTCCAAGGGGGGAGGTTACGCCGGTACTCGATGCAAGTGTATGAATAGTTGTAGGGGCCCCCAAATTCCTGATACCGTTGGGGTGGCGCCATGAGGAAAATGGCGGGAGCAACAGCATTGGGCAATCTGGCCAGCGCAATCGCCGTCAGGGCTGAAGAAGCCTCTATTATTGCCGAGCTGAAATCCGGCTCGGAAGAGGCCTACACCTGGCTGATTGCACACTATCACCAGCCTATTTACAGCCTGGTCTATCGGATTTTGAGCGACCCGGCTGATGCGGCGGACACTACCCAGGAAGTTTTTCTCAAGGTCTTTCGCGGCATGAAGCGTTTTCATGGGGAATCCAGCCTGAAGACATGGCTGTACCGTATTGCAGTCCATGAAGCTTCGAATAAGCGCCGCTGGTGGTTCCGTCATAAGAGCAAGGAAACATCGATGGAGCTGCAAGAGGATGAGAGCGGCAACTCCTTTGGCCTGTGCAGCACGCTGGTTGATAAAGGGGAATCACCGTTTGAACAGCTTGCCCATGAGGAGATTCGTGCCCGTGTGGAGCAGGAGCTGAAGCAGGTTTCTGAACCATATCGGACCACAGTCGTGCTACGGGACATCGAAGGTCTTTCTTACGAAGAAATAGCCGAGGTCCTGCAAATTTCTCTGGGCACAGTAAAGTCCCGGCTCATACGCGGCCGTGAAGCGCTCAAGAAAAGATTAGAAAGTTTTGTCGGCCAGCTTGGCCCTGAATTAGGGGGCCCGGTCACAGTAAAAGAATATGTCAGTTCTTCCGGCAAAACTGAGGTGGAGGCAGTAAAGCCATGAGATGTACAGAGGTACGCCCGCTGTTCCCGCTCTATCTGGATGGCGCCGTTACCGGCATGGAAATGCATGCGCTCTCCGAGCACATGGGCGAGTGCACCGGTTGCCAATCCGAATACCGTAAACTGGAAAATACGCGTTTGCTGGTCTCTTCGCTGGGCCGCAAGCTGGCCCCACCCGATTTGGGGATGAGGATCCGCGTGGCCGTTTCGCGGCAGCGCTCCCGCAGTTTCCGTAATATCTTTCAGTCTTATGCCGTGCGGCTGGAGAACGCCCTTAACTCATTCATGCTGCCGGCCACTGCCGGTATCGTCAGCGCAGTGGTTTTCTTCGGTGTGCTGATTGGCTTCTTCGTTCCGGCGCAGGCTGGAGCTGATGACGGCACCAGATTTTATACACCCGCGCGTGTGGACGGCATCTATGCCGAAGCAGAGAGCCAGGTGAGCTTAGACGCTCCTTTAGTTATCGAAACCGATGTGGACGCCACGGGACGCGCTCAAGGATATCGTGTTATTTCTGGCCGGGTTGATGAAAAGATCCGCACCCAATTGAACCGTGCCCTTCTATTCACCATCTTTGAGCCGGCGCAGTCATTCGGACTCCATGTTCCAGCGAAAGTTGTCATGTCCTTCGCTTACGTGAATGTACAAGGCTAAGGGCATATAATTAACGTGACACTTTCATCTCCTGGGGAAAAGACCGTTTGTTGCGTTCAAGAAAGAGATCCTTCGCTCCATTCAGGATTTCGGCAGTAGGCTCCCGCCTCCCCTTCTCCCGCTTTGCTGGACCAGGGTTTTGGGCTTTCAGCCTTCCAGCTAAGATGCCTCCTTCCGCCCGCAACCTGGGTCTTCCCGCAACTTTGGAGGGGTTCTGACACTCAAGGTCCAACTCTCAGTTTTCTGTCTGTTTCTGTTCGCGGTTTCAAGTGTTTCTTTTTCGCAAACCACCAAGGCCCAGCTCGAGGTAAGCGAGACTATTTTCAGCCTGAGTGCTGCTCTTAACGCTTGCGGCTACGATACCGGCCTGGATAATTCCCTGCCGCTCCGCCACGCGGTACGTGCGGAGATGCAAAGGGCAGTTGCAGACTCCCCGGAAGCAGCTAAGGCGCTCCGCACCTTGTGCGAGTTCCGCCGGGAGCATATTCCCGCAGATGCAGGGCGCGATACCTCCCAGTACATTTCACTGGCGCTGGATCTGGGAGCGCCACCCATATTTGCGCCATCACTTCCGGAAGCCGATCTGCCTCCTGACGCTGCCCAGGTACTCGGGGTCGTCTCCCTGTTGCAGAAGTTTTACAAGGCCGCTGGATTACACTCCATCTGGCAAAAGCACCAGTCCGAATATGAAGCGCTGGTACAACAATTCCACAGTCCAGTCGCAAACCTGATCACGCAAACAGATCTTTATCTAAAACTTCCGTTCAGCAATACCTCCGGAAGCCACTTTGTGATTTACCTGGAGCCGATGCTGGCTCCAGGCCAGGCGAATTCCCGCAACTATGCGGAGAATTATTTCCTGGTGGTTTCCCCCGCAAAGGAAGGCGTTCCGGAGCGATTGCGTCTGGAAGAGGCCCGCCACACCTATCTGCACTATGTCCTGGATCCACTGGCGTTAAAACACACCAAAAGCTTGAAGCGGATTGAACCTTTGCTTAACAGCATCCAGACAGCGCCTCTGGATCTATCCTACAAATACGATGTTTCCTTGCTGGTAAATGAGTGTCTGATTCGTGCCATTGAGGCCCGCACCCTGCCCAGTGGCAAATCCAATGAGGCCGCCAAGATGGACTACGTTCACCATTCCGTGGCGGAAGGCTTTGTCCTGACCCGGTATTTCTATGATGCTCTTGGGCCCTTTGAAAAAGAGTCGACCGGACTTAGAGATGTTTACGGAGACCTGCTGTACAACATCAGCCTGGACCGCGAGATCAAGCGTGCGGGAGAGGTGGTGTTTGCCGCCCAAGCTGCTCCTGAAGTTGTGCGAGCATCAAAACAAACGGCCCATGAAGAAAAACTTCTGGATACCGCAGAACAGCGCCTGGCAAGCGGAGACACAGCCAGCGCGCAGAAGTTGGCTTTGCAGGTGGTCAACAATCCCAAGACAGATGAGGACCCAGGACGTGCTCTCTTCATCCTGGCCCGTTCCGCCACGCTATCGGGAGACATGCAGGGAGCGCAGAGCTATTTTGAAAAGGCCATCCAATCGGCCCATGATCCCCGGACCCTGGCTTGGAGCCATATCTACCTGGGCAGGATCTTTGATATACAGGAAAATCGCGACGTTGCGGTTGAACATTATCGCGCCGCTTTGGCGGCTGGTGATCCTACGCCAGACACCAAGACCGCCGCTGAAAAAGGTCTGGCCTCACCGTACGAGCCACGGAAGCCCCGTTAGGGAGGGAAGGAAATATCATGAAGAAAATGCCGCTCGTGCCGCCGGCTAGTGCGATCATCTTGGCATTGTTGCTTTTTCCGCTTGCGTTCGCCGCACAAAAAGGGTCCGCAGACAAGGCGCAGCAGCAACCTGCCGCTCAGGGCTCGACCACACCGCCGACGAGACGCCCTCCGCAAGCCAAGACCCAGCAGGAATATGCCGACTACAATATCGCTTATGCGATCAGCGGCGGGGCCACTATGGAAAAGGCCGCTAGTGATTTCGACGCCAAATATCCTGCGAGTGAATTGCGCTCTTTGCTTTACTCCAAGGCCATGCATGAGTACCAGAACGAAAACAATCCCGCCAAAATGCAGGCCATGGGTGAAAAGATACTGACGCTCGATCCGGATAATTCCATCGCTCTGGTGCTTACAGCCACTGTGCTGGCCGACAGCTTGAACGATGCCGATAAGGACCACGAACAAAAGATCAACGAAATCCTCAAAAACTCCAACCATGCACTACAGACAATAGACGCGGCTTTTGTAGCGCCCCAGGGTGCGACGCCCGAGCAAATTGCAGCGTACAAGAGCACGCTGCAATCCATGGCACATTCTGCCCTTGGAATTATGGAGTTGAAGATAGGAGATGACCCAGGCGCAGAGAAGGACTTGAAGACTGCCGCGGACTTGAATAAAACGCAGCCCGATCCTTACATCTGGTACCATCTTGCCCTTGCCCAGGACCACCAAAAAAAATATACCGAGGCCCTTGCTTCAGTAGATCAAGCATTGCATTACACCGGATCTAATCCCGATTTGGGCAAGCTGGCGCTGGGGGAGCGGGAGCGGTTGTTAAAACTCACAAGCGGACCTTCTGCGCCTCCGCCCCAGCCTGCTGCCACGCCAAAGGTTCCACAGTAATTGCATTCTATGCAGAAAGATGAACTCAGCGCATTGGAAGCCGCTCTCGGACACAACTTCAACCGTCCCGAGTTGCTGGAACGCGCGCTTACTCATAGCTCCCATGCCCATGAGGAATCCAAGGCCGGAGGGACCGAGTTTGCCGGCACGGAAAAACTCGATAATGAACAGTTGGAGTTCCTCGGCGATGCCATCCTGGGCCTGGTTGCCAGCCAACTTCTCTTCGAACGCTTCCCTGCTTTTCACGAGGGCCAACTCTCGAAATTGAAGGCCCACTTAGTCAGCGCAGGATACTTGGTGACCGTGGCTGCGGAATTGGATCTCGGCCGATACCTCCGTCTGGGACGCGGAGAGGAGCGCAGCGGTGGACGCGGCAAATCAGCCCTGCTCTCCGATGCCATGGAAGCGGTCATAGCAGCTATGTACCTCGATACCGGTCTTGAGAAGACCCGCGACTTTATTATCCAGCGGATACTGCAGCCGGAGTTGGAGCGTATTGGAGCGGAAACCGACAACGATTTCAGCCTTACCGATTACAAATCGGCCCTCCAGGAGCTTCTCCAGTCCAGTGGACGATCGCAGCCGGTTTACGCTACGGTCAAGGAAGAAGGGCCCGACCATCGCAAGACTTTTACAGTAGAGGCGCGCATCTATCCTCAGGGACACAACAAGCCGGAATACGTGACCCGCGCGGAAGGCGCAACTAAGAAAAAGGCGGAGCAACTGGCAGCCAAACAGGCGCTGGAACATTTGCGTTTTCGGCCGGCAGCTCGTGAAAACCAAAACGCATGACATCGCCCAACAAGCACAAAGGATTGACCGGCATCAAACCGGTGCTCAGCCTCTTGGTAGTTGCGCTGTTCGTGATCACTTTTGTAGTACAAGCCTTCCAGATTCCTTCCGGCTCCATGGAAAAAACCTTGCTCATCGGTGACTACGTCCTGGTGGATAAAGAGCATTTTGCCCGAGGCGGTTGGTGGGACCGGCTCATGCCTTACCGCGAGATCCATCGAGGGGATATTGTGGTTTTCCGCTACCCGGTCGATCCGTCGCAGCATTTTGTGAAGCGGGTCATCGGCCTGCCCGGCGACCACATTCAACTCCACAACAAAACCGTGTTTGTGAATGGCGCTCCCCTCCATGAGACCTACGCCACTCATGCTCAGCAGGATTTTGACTACTACCGTGACAATTTCCCCGCTGAACCAGACCTGGCCAGCTCTATGGATGCACGCTGGCGTTCTGAACTGCAACGGCATGTCCATCACGATGAACTCGTGGTTCCCCAAGATGAATACTTTGTATTGGGCGATAATCGCGACCAAAGCTGGGACAGTCGTTATTGGGGATTTGTGCCGAGACAGGCTATCGTAGGCCAACCCCTCATGGTCTATCTATCGGTAAAGCCAGGGCCGCAGACTGAAGTAAATGGTGTGAGTGATAAACTCCTCCATTCAGGACATCTGCTGGCACACTTCTGGCAGTTTGCCCGATGGGACCGCATGTTTCACATTGTGCGTTGAGCGGTGGCAGGCCGATTTAGCCGCCGAATGGTAAACTCATAGATTCGGGACATTTGCCGGTCCATTTCAGGCAGTTCGCCGGTAGAACCATGCGTTCTATTGGAGCGTGTTGAAAAATCCGCAACAGGAAAAGCTCTTGGCCACGAAAACAGAAGAACCAAAGACACAAAAGAAAAAAGCGCATAAACAGAAAGAGACCCTCCCCGAATCAATAGCCGGTATTGCAGCCGTGCTGGTTTCAGGGCTCTTTATCATCACGTTTGTCGTTCAGGCATTTGAGATCCCATCGGAATCCATGCTCAATACTCTGTTGGTGGGCGATCACGTGTTTGTCGACCGGCTCACACAGGCGCCTAAGTCCTTCCTGGGTCCGCTCATGCCTTATGGAGAGATCCATCGGGGCGATATTATTGTGTTTATCTCCCCTGTGACTCCCGACCTGCACGTAGTAAAGCGCGTCATCGGGATCCCTGGGGACCGCATCCATTTGAAAGATGGCGTTGTGTACCGAAATGGTGTGGCCTTGAACGAACCATACGTAGTCCACTCAGGACACCCTAGCCACTTCGCCGACAACTTTCCTAACGTTTCCTTCTATGAGGCCTCTGGAATACCTCCGGAATGGCCGGCCCTGGTCCGGGCCAACCAGCAGGGAGAAGATCTTGTCGTCCCCGAAGACGATTACTTCGGCATGGGCGACAATCGCGATGACAGCGCGGACAGCCGATACTGGGGCTTCATCCCCCGCAAGAACATTGTTGGGCGTCCGCTGTTTATCTACTGGTCATTTGACACTCCAAAAGACCAGTATCAGCACACTGGCTGGGGTGATCGCATCGGTTTTGTTTTTCATGTAGTCATCCACTTTTTTGACAAGACGCAATGGCGGCGAATGTTTCACATGGTGCGTTGATGGCCGCTTCATCGCGCAAACAAGCCTCACCACGAAAGAAAGCTCGATCGCGAAAGAAAATCATCCTTGCAGTGGCCGTCATCCTCGCTCTGGCGGTCTTTCTGCCTCCCAATATCAACGGCGCGCGCTTCAGCAAACGGCTGGCCTCTACCTTGAGCGCAGCCCTGGGACGCCAGGTTAAAATCGGCTCGGTAAAGTTCCGCCTGCTGCCCCGGCCGGGATTTGATCTCTATGATTTTGAGGTGCTCGACGATCCGGCATTTAGCGCCGAGCCGCTGCTGCTCTGTGGCCAGGTCACAGCCGACCTGCGCCTTACCTCCTTGTGGCGCGGCCGCTTGGAGATTGCCAACCTCAAGTTGCAAAATACCGCGGACAGGACCCCGCCCAGCTTGAACCTTGTCTATGCCAATGGACACTGGAATGTTGAGTCACTTTTGATACGCGCTGAGCAGATTCCGAGCGCACCCACCTCAAAGAAAAGCTCCGAACAACGCGCCCGCTTTCCTTACATCGAGGCGGACGCCGGACGTATCAACATTAAAATCGGTCCGGAGAAAAAACCTTACGCGCTCACCAACACCGACTTTGCCTTCTGGCTGGCAGCCGAAGACCACTGGCACGTCCGCCTCGACGGCCATCCGGTCCGTACGGACATGAATCTGAGCGATACCGGCACAGTTAAGCTCGAAGGCGATCTCCGGCGTTCTCCAGACTTGCGCGGAATGCCGGTGAAATTGCAGCTCACTTGGCAGCAGATGCAATTGGGACAGCTTTCAAGTCTTGTACTGGGCCACGACAAGGGCTGGCGCGGCGATCTGGACCTGGCGCTCCAACTCGAAGGCACGCCCGCTGATCTCCACGTAACCGCGGAAGCCGACCTGCATGATTTCCGCCGCTATGACATTACTCAAGGAGAAACGCTCGAACTGAACACGCGCTGCCAGGGACAATACGATCTGAAGCTGCTGAATTTTGACTGCAATACCCCTGTAGAAGGCGGTGGACTTCGCTTAAGTGGGCGCTTTACGCCGCTGGAGCCTCATAACTATGACTTGTCACTGGTAGTCAACCGTGTCCCAGTGGCGGCGCTGGCCACTTTTGCCCGCCATGCCAAGCGCGCCTTGCCCGACGATCTTACCGCCACAGGACAAGTCGATGCGGCTTTTAGTTTCCATGCTCATGCAGGCTCTCCTGAGGACTGGCATGGAAGCGGCTTGGCCTCGGCCTTCGTGCTGCAATCTTCCCTGGCATCGACACCAATTCAGGTCAGCGCCATTCGCTTCCACCTGGGCATACCGGAGGCCAAAGCTCCCGTGGTGTCCGGCAAAAGAGCGCGGGCTCCGGCGAAAAAACCAGTACAGAATTCACAGCCAAGGCTGCTTGTGCTCGATCCATTTTTAATCCAGTTGGATACGACCTCTTCCCTGGAAGCCCAAGGCACATTAGGCAGCAAGGATTATTCGCTGGCACTGAAAGGCAAAGTACCCTTGGATCGCTTCCTGGAGTTGGGAAGGATCAGCGGCTTCCCCTCCAGAATTGTTGACACCACCGGGGTTGCAGACGTCGATCTGGCGGTCAGTGGACTGTGGGCAAATTTCACTCCAGCAAAACTCATCGGCACAGCCCATCTGCAAGATGTGACAGCGATGGTTCCCGGAATCAGAAACCATCTGCTGCTTTCCACGGCAGACGTACAATTTACGGATGTAGCCGTGGTGGTTGGTCACATAGCGGCCGAATTGGAACACTCTCCGGTTTCCCTGGCAGGGTCGGTAAGTAAACCTTTGGTTTGCCAGTCTGAAATCAGATGCGATTTTCAGTTCGATCTGCGCGCCAACACTTTAGCAACCTCCGATATCACTGCCCTGCTCGGCTTCGACCAGACAGCGTGGAAACTTCCATTTTTTTCCAGCGGCCCAGCTAAGCTGCCGGAGTTTCGTGCCACCGGTACTCTCTCCTTAGGCATATTGAATATTGCTGAGCTTCCCATTGAGAAATTCATTGCCCATCTCGAATTTGGAGACAACGCCCTGGTGGTCAGCGATATCAATGGCAAGATTGCCGGAGGAGGCTCGCTCGACGGCAACTGGCGGATCGATTGGAGCGCTTCGCCCACGCGTTATAGTGGGACTGGCACGTTCACGGGGATATCTCCAGAGCATCTCGGTCTGCCGGCTTCTGCAGAGTCGCTGCTGGCCGCATGGATCAATGGCAAGACCAACCTGAAATATTCCTTGAACCTTTCCGGTGCCAGTGGCACGGAGATGCTCGCCAGCGCCACCGGCCAGGCTGAGTTCCTAGTGGTTAATGGTATCTCCCGCGCTTTGGCCATAGGTTCTTCTAAGCCTTTATCGTTCCTTAGTTTACAAGGAAAACTTGAAATCGATCATGAGCTCTTGAATGTACTCCCAAGCAAACTTAAAGCAGAGAACCGCATCTATGATCTTAACGGGACAATTTCTCTAGCCGACAGACAGGCCAAACTCAAGATTAGCAGCAATGCCAGCCGTTGGGAGGTTACTGGCGCGCTCGACAAACCGGTCATCGCAGCCCAGCCGTTCACGGCCAAGGAAATCAGCACTCATTCTCCATGAAAATCAGCCGCCCTATCATCGTTCTGTTGATTTGCAGTTTGTGCTATGCCGTGCAACAGCCTGCCACCGAGCATCGCCTGGCGGACAGCTTGCAGCACAAGCTGAACCATATCCGGGCCAATGGCCAACTCGCCCGGCCAGACCAATCCCCCACGGTAATGACCGAAGAAGAGATCAACGACTACTTTGCCGCAGGACGGGTGAAACTTCCCCAGGGGGTAAAAAAAGTCACCATGGAAGGTCACTCAGGCCTGGTAACTGGCCAGACCTTGGTGGATTTTGACGAAATTCGAGCAGGCCAGCACTCTTCCAATCCTCTGCTATCGATCTTCAGCGGCACCCATAACGTACGCGTGGAGGCCGATGCCGCCGCGGCCGCCGGCAAAGGAAAGGTACATATCCGCAGTGTGAGCATCGACGGAATTGATGTCCCAGAAATCGCGCTTAAATATTTTCTCAGGCAGTACATCACACCCAAATATCCCAATGTTGGGATGGACTCCGTTTTCACTCTGACCGACAAGATTGATATTGCCATTGTGGGCTACCACAAGCTCACCATTACTCAGAAATAGATGCATTCTGCTCAACCTTAAACAGCATTCTTGCTGCTCAGTTTTACGTTTACGTGCGCTCCTAACCGATCGGCATAATAGAGCAGCTTAGATACGCTCAGTAAAGACAATTTTCCTCGTATTAATTCACTGACCCGGGGTTGTGGGACATCAAATATTTTCTCCAGATTTCGCGGGCTGTATTTTTTCCGTTTAATCAACTTGAGAATATCTTGATGGATGTCTGCTTTTAGTTTCAGTTCCAGCAACTCTTGCTGATCCAGGTTTAGCTCATCAAGAACGTTTCCTTTCGTCCTATGCATTTCCAACCTCACTTCCTTGCTTTCCATGTTTCAGCTCCTTCTGCTGCTGTTCTTTAAGTCTCTTGAGTCTTTGTCGTGCTGTATCTATGTCTTTTTGCTCTGTCTGGTTTGTCTTCTTTTCAAAGCAATGCAGAACGTGTACCTCATTTTTGATCTTTTTCAAGTAAATGACCCGATACCACGCTCGGTCGTCCCGGTCACGGAGTTCGTACACACCTTGGCCAACGGTCCGCATTGGTTTACTGTCAAGAGGGGTTTGTCCAAGCTGAACTTGCCGCAGAGCGTAGCCAAGGTTGTACTGTGCGGCCTTGGGAAATCCCCGAAGTGCTCGCAAAGAATCGGCAACCCATATAACTTGCGCCGGGGTTAAGATTTCAGCAACACTGCCTCTGGAAGACACTTTACTATGATACACGTTGCTCGTATACGTATTTGGTGTATATTTTTTCTCGCCTTATGTCTCGCTGAATTATGATGCGCGGATTTGCTCTTTATGCCGCAATTTAGCTCACGCTGCGCACGTTCCAACCAAGCGTTGTATCATGGATGTTTCAGGAAATATCAATCTTTTGAGGCCATCATGCCCCGCTACGAGTATCGTGCCCTGCAACCCATGCCGCCGGCTGAGAAGAAGTTTCTGGAGTGGATCCAGAAGCTCGATGAGCAGTTTTCTAACCGCGACTTCGAGCACCGGTGTCTGGTGGTCCGCGATGCCCTCCATGAACTCTATCTGGGAAGGCCCTATGCCGAACCAGGGCCCGGCGCCTCCCTGGCTGAGCAGGCCTTGGTCCACAGTTTTGATCCGCGCAATACGACTCTGGAGCCGGAATACTACGGCGACGTGAATGCCCAAAAATACACGGAACGCAAGCCGCTGATCTGGTTTTGGATGATGTTTGACCGCTCGCCCGCCGGGTTGAACCACTGGCTGGGGTTTCGCGTACGTGCCATGCTGGCCAAATACATCTTCAAACACGTTGGAAACAACGTAAAAATCTTTCACGGCGTGGAGGTCTCCTACGGCTACAACCTGACTGTGGAAGACAACTGCGTGATTCACAAATATGTTCTGCTCGATGACCGGGGCGAAATCGTGATTCACCACGGCTCCTCTATCTCCGACTACGCCAACGTGTATTCGCACGAGCATGACCTCAATGACGGCATGATTGTAACCAACACCAGGACTGAAATCGGCCCCAAGGCCCGCATCACCTACCATGCCACAGTGATGAGCGGCGTCCGGGTGCATGAACACGGGTTGCTGGGGTCCATGGGAGTTGCCACCAAAGACGTGCCGCCCTACACCATTGCCGTTGGCATTCCGGCCAAAGGCGTAAAAGTAAAATCGATTGCGCCTCCAGCATCCAGCAGCGCCGGCGAATCCAAATAAGCTGGCGTGATAACATCATCTGTACGAGTCAGCGCCTGATTTACTCACAGACTTTTAACTCATAGATACATGACTGAGACACCTGTAAATCCTCGTCCGCGTGCTCTGAGCGGGATGCGCCCTACTGGCAAATTGCACTTGGGAAACTACGTAGGTGCGCTGCAAAATTGGGTCAAGCTGCAGCATTCTCATGAGTGTTTCTTCTTCATTGCCGACTGGCACGCGCTCACAACCGATTACGACGATACCTCCCGGCTTGCGGACAACACGCTGGAAGTCATCTTGGACTATTTGGCGGCCGGTCTCGATCCGAAAAAATGCGCCATGTTTGTGCAGTCGCATGTTCTGCAACATGCCGAGCTTCACCTTCTCTTTTCCATGATTACGCCCCTGGGATGGCTGGAACGGGTCCCAACCTACAAAGAACAACAGCAGAACATGCCGAATAAAGACCTGCACATGTACGGCTTTTTGGGATATCCAGTGATGATGGCCGCGGACATCCTCATGTACCGGCCAGCTTTTGTCCCTGTAGGCGAAGATCAGGACGTCCACGTGGAGCTTACGCGCGAGGTTGCGCGCCGCTTTAACAACTTCTACAACCTCGCAGGCCAGCCGGTTTTCCCCGAGCCTCAGACGCTCCTGACCCCTTCACCGAAACTCCTCGGCAGCGACAAGCGCAAAATGTCGAAGTCTTACGGCAACTCGATCCTGTTAAGCGATGAAGCGCCCAAAGTTGAGGAGAAAATAAAAGGAAGCGTCACCGACCGGCCAAAGCTCACCGACCACGGAGCCCCTGACCGTTGTCCGGTGGGCAACCTGCACCAGATCTTTAGCGATCGCGAGCGGCTGGCGTACATTACAGAAGGCTGCACGCAGGCCACGATTACCTGCGTAGAGTGCAAGATGCTGGCAACAGAAAGCGTCAATGCACATCTTGAGCCTATCCGAGAACGCCGCCGGCACTACGCTCAAGACCCCGGGCATCTGAAGGAAGTCATTCAAGGAGGCACAGAAAAGGCCACTCAAGCAGCGGAAGAGACGATGGTCGCGGTGCGCGAGGCAGTTGGACTGCTGGGCAATACTTCTGTGCGGAATCTTTCCGCCGAGGATTCCGCTCATCGCTTGCGTGTTCCGGAATCCATCGCGACGGCACAGAATGACGAAGAGAAATGGGAAATCCGAACTGCTGGATGGCTTGATCGAGTATCCAGTATTCATCCGCTCAAGAAAGACAGGCCACGGACTTTCATTACACGCCGAGGCAGGAAGGTCGGCGTCCATGCAGCATCCGAGAGCGGCGGAGTTTGGAAATTTCAATTGAAAGACCGTCCTCTGAACGTCCTGGTATTGCTCGCCCAGGACAAAGATCGTTATCTGCATGACTATATTCTGCCTCCCAAGGTTGTTCAGGACTATTGGAAGCAGTTCGAACGTGAAGACGGAAACGTAGTGATAATGGTCAAGAAGGCCGCAAATGGCGTCTCGCTGCTGCTCGAAGAGGACCACTTGCCGATCCAGCAGTATGAAGGGAATTACGCGCCCCTGGAGTAGAGAATGACATCCGTGAATCAAAATGCGCAGACCAGCGAGTTCCCTTTTGCGGTCACCGTAGGCCAGATTTATGATGGTCCTCTTGATCTGCTGCTGGACCTGATCCGCAAGCAAGACATCGATATCTACGACATTCCCATCGCCCAGATCACCGCCCAGTATCTGGGTTACGTGGAGAATTTGAAGCAGCTCGACGTAAATGTTGCGGCCGAGTTCATCTATATGGCTTCGCTCCTGATCCACATCAAGAGCAAGATGCTGTTGCCGCGCGATCCTGATCTTCCTCCGGACCAGCAGGAAGACCCGCGCGAAGAGTTGGTGCAGCGGCTTCTGGAGCATGAAAAATTCAAGAACGCCGCCCAGATGTTGTTGCAGAAACAACATATTGAAGAAGCTGTGGTCTCCAATCCCTCACTCAAAGAATTCAAGGATGCTGAGGGAACGGAGCCTGAGATGGCCGCAGATGTGATCGATCTGGTACGCACCTTTCAAGAGATCCTGGAGCGGGCCAAGTCGCGGCCCGTTCTTCAGGTGGATGAAGAGACGGTCACTGTCGGACAAATGATCGAATTCTTCCGCCGCCGTCTGTTGATGGAAGACAGGCCGCTACGGTTGAAACGTCTTTTGCAACCTCTCCAGAGCCGCAATGCTCTCATCTCTTCATTCCTGGCGCTGCTGGAGCTGGTGCGGCTTCAGGCGATTCTCTTGCGGCAAGACAAAGTTTTTGGCGATATTCTGATCAAGAAACACGCCATGTTCGATACCGTCATGGCCGAGGACTCAGCGGTCCGTGATGATTGGAAATAGCACAGTATTGAGTACTTAGTCGTTAGTACTTAGCCAAACCGTTCGATGGCTCTTTTTGCGCCTGGAGTTCATGCAGGAATACCGCCGAAAACCGTTGTTCATAATGGCGATGGTTTTGCCTTTGACTAAGTACTAAGAACTAAGGACTGCCAACTTTAATGTCACTCAAAGCCAAACTTGAAGCACTGATTTATGCAGCCGAAGAGCCCATTAGCCTCGACCAGATGGCTACGCTGCTGAAACAAGAGCTGCTAGCGTTGAAAAATGCGCCTCTGCTGAATGTTGAGGATGCGGAAAGCCACATGGGCGCAGTTGAAGCAGAGAGTTCCCCTCAAACTCTGGTTACAGACCAACCGGCAGAAGATGTGCAGCAGGCGCCGGAGGAAGCCAGACGACCATCCAAAAAAGACGAGAAGCGCTCCGGGGAGAAATCTGAAAAGGTTGAGCTGCGTGGCCTGCTAAGACCTGTTCTCGAAGAATTGATTGCCGAATTCAACCGGGAGGACCACGGAATTGAAATTCGGCAGGTGGCCGGGGGCTACCGCATGTCCACCAAGCCCGAGCACCATGATGTGGTGCGCGCTTTTGCCAAGAGCTTGAAGCCGCCGATCCGTCTCTCACTCCAGGCCCTGGAAACTCTTGCAGTCATCGCTTACAAACAGCCGGTCACTGTTCCGGAAATCAGTGAGATTCGCGGCGTCGATTCCACCGGAGTGATTGGAACGCTGCTGGACCGCAAGCTCATCACCACTGCCGGGCGCAAAGCCGTAGTGGGACGCCCCATGCTATACAAGACCACCAAGGATTTTCTGGTGCGCTTTGGCCTCAGTGATCTGGGTGAGTTGCCCAGTATAGAAGAATTTGAAAAACTTGCCGCGGGCGATCTTCAGGAAGAATTGTTCTCCGCCAAAGATGCCGCATTGCCGGACGCCACCGGCATTCCTGACGATAATGAGAGCGATGGCGGAGTTGAGCAGATGGCGGAAGACCAGGCGGAGGTCCCTCAAAATGTCACCGAGCCTACTGTTTCCTCCGATCCTAGCCATACTCAAACGGACGATGAGGCTGCCGGCCAGATAGCATCTGAGAGTACAGGAGGCTGATTTATGCCTCTGGAGCGCCTGCAAAAAATCATTGCCGCTGCCGGAATAGCATCGCGGCGCAAGGCAGAAGAGCTGATCACCCAGGGACGCGTAACGGTCAATGGGCAGATTGTCTCGGAGCTAGGCAGCAAAGCCGATCTTGACCGAGACCATATTAAAGTTGATGGCAAGCTGTTGCGCGGCGCGGAACGCCACATCTATCTCCTGCTGAATAAACCCAGAGGCTATGTAACCACGGTGACTGACCCGGAACATCGCCCTACTGTCTTGGACCTAGTGAGAAATGTCGGTGAGCGCATCTACCCTGTAGGACGCCTGGATTATTCGAGCGAAGGTCTCCTGCTGCTTACCAATGACGGTGAGTTGGCCAACAAACTTACCCGCGCAGCATCCCATGTGCCCAAGACCTATCTGGTAAAGATCAGCGGCCGCGCAGAGCCAGGCAACATTGAGAAGCTGCGCCGGGGTATCAGAATCGGAAGCCAGCCCTATGGCAAGACGGGGCAGGCCGCTCGCGACCGCATGAAATCGGTCCACACCGCTCCCGCCCAGATTCGATTGACAAAAGATACAGACAATCCCTGGTATGAGGTCACGCTGATCGAAGGCAAAAACCGCCAGATCCGAAGGATGTTTGAAGAGATCGGCCATCATGTCGAAAAGATCAAGCGCACACGCTACGGACCGCTTACGCTGGACGTGGAGCCAGGCCAGTTTCGGGAATTAACATCCAGAGAGGTGGAATCCCTTAAATTCTTCAAGGCAAAACGCCAAGTTGTGAAACAATCTCCAAGGGATTTGCGAAAATCAGAGCATAAACATAAATCCCGTTAAATCTGCGCGCGGCGCATGGTACAACAGACCATCAGCTCATGAACAAGACCGTCCTCGAACTGATCCAGCCGCACATTCGAGCCATCGGTACTTATGTGCCCGGTAAACCTCTTCGTCTGGCGCAGGAAGAATCGGGCGTCACCATGATTAAGATGGCGTCCAATGAGAATCCCTTTGGACCTTCGGCGCTTGCCATCGAAGCAGTGCGTGCCGCTGCCGCTGAAATCAATCTCTACCCGGACAACGATGCTACGGAGCTGCGCTTGGCCTTGGCCTCACGTCACAATCTTTCTCCGGAGCACATCTTCCTCGCTGATGGCTCTTTAGGGGTGCTGGACATCCTGGCGCGAACATTGCTTGGGCCGGGCCTGAACTGCATCAGCAGCGAGCGGTCGTTCATCAGCTATCCCATCGTTACCAAGGCGACAGGCGCTGATTACATCACCATCGCCATGCAGGGCGATTCTTATGACTTGGCGGCCATCGCCTCGGCCATCAATGACAAGACTCGGGTAGTGATTCTGGCCAATCCCAACAACCCCACCGGCGCCATGTTTGACGCGGATGCGACCGAGGCTTTTTTGCGCCTGGTCCCCGACCACGTGCTGGTGGTGCTGGATGAGGCCTATTCCGATTTTGCCCAATACTTTGCCACCCAGCGCGGAATCACCTATTCGCGTTCCTTCGAATATGTTCGCGCCGGCCGTCTTAACCTGATTGTGTTGCGAACATTTTCAAAAGCTCATGGCCTTGCCGGCATCCGAGTTGGTTACGGTTGTGGACATCCGGAATTGCTGCGCTACTTTGCCCGCCTGCGCAATTCATTCTCAATCTCAGTGGTTGCCCAAGCGGCTGCCCTGGCAGCTATTCAGGACGAAGGCCACATCCGAAAAACTATGGATAACAATGCGATTGGAGCAGCCCTTCTAGCAGATTGTTTCAAATCAATCGGTGTCCGTGCTGTTCCTACCAGCACCAACTTTGTCTATTTTGAAACCGAAGAAAATGCCGATGCCATGGCCAAACGCATGCAAACCCGAGGAATCATTATTCGTTCGCTGGTCCCGTGGGGCATTCCAAACGGCTTGCGTGTCACCATCGGTACTCCCGCACAGAATGAACGGTTCTTCGATGCCCTGAAGAAAGTTATGAGTCAGACAGTCGGTCGCTAACCAGGAACGTTACGGGAATGTCCTTTGATTGGGCAGAGGAATCACGCAAACAATCCGCAAGTTACAATTTATAGCGGTTCCACAGTTGCTATATCCCGCACACCCGGTGTAAGAACGGCCCTTTAGGGCCGTGTTAAGAGCACGAATACAAAGGGGCTTTTAGCCCTGGCGCAAGAACACCGGAGGGGACACATCAACTCTGGAATCGCTTTAGCACTGGCAAGCAAACAGCAGATCAATTCGCCTCGCAATCTGGGAGTTGACCTTTATAGCTCAAGGAGGAAAATATACGTGAAGCTGACCAACGTCGCATTGGTTGTTGTTCTCATTGGGTCGTATGCGTTCTCCCTGGAAATGCAAAAGACCTCTTAGCCTCCCGCTAAATTCACCCAGCGGGTGCAGAAGGAGGTCATACACAAGATCTTGATGCTTCCCAACTTCGATGCGTTTGACTCGATCAGCTTTAAGGTTGACGGTTACAACGTCATCCTTTTGGGCTACGTGACCAAGCCCTACTTGAAGTCAGACGCCGAGCAGGAGGTCAAGAAGATCGAAGGCGTGGAAAAGGTAGACAATCGCATCGAAGTACTGCCGGCTTCACCCAATGATGACCGCCTGCGGGGCCAACTCTTTCGGGCCATCTACGGCTACGGTCCGCTGCAACGATACGCCTTGCCGCCGGTCAAACCTATCCACATCATTGTGGATCGCGGCCATGTCATCCTGGAAGGCGTTGTGGACAACACCATGGACAAAAACCTGGCCAATATCCGAGCCAATGGTGTTCCCGGCGTATTTTCTGTTAAGAACAATTTGGTAGTGCCTTCGGGAAAATCAAAGCGGTAAATTTCTTTTCTCACAAGTAATTGCCGCGAAAATATGCTTTCTATAGCGTGCTTCAAAATGCCGTTCAGAATTCTTTTTGGTGGAAGAGCAGGCCTTTAGGCCTGTGGTACTGGAGTTTCTACATTTAAGATAAGATATGCGGTTTGTGATGAGTCCCGCAAGGGACGCTTGAAAGTAGCCCAGCCACGGTTCGGCCTGCAAAAATCCGGCTTCTCCAAGAACCGCGATTGGCCGAACCCAGTGCTGGGTGGCCTTCCATAAACCTCATCAAGTCCCGCCAGGGACGGTTGAATCATTTCTCCTCCTCCTGTAGGCCGTGGGTAGCAAGAAATTTCTTGGACTCGTTGCTGAAACTGATCCGCTGGTGATGTTCGGCTTGGGCACGGATAGAGGCCACCGGCTTCTCCCGTTGAGTAACACCGATCGAAAAAGCCCCGTATCTTTGCCTGCCACTAAAATCTTCCCAGTTCAGGAAAGCTCTCATACTGTCGCGGAGATTCGTCCAACGGGCGACCCTTTTGGTTTCAACATTAATTAACACACGCTAATGACATGTTGATGCTTATTGAACGTTGTGGCATCTGCAACCACAAAATTGACACAATGTCCCCGGGCTTGGTCATTTCAATTGGCCAGAACTCCTTGAATCTAAAGTATTAACTCTTGGCTCCAATCACTCGACCCCATGATGTTGCATCAGGAGGCCTGGCTTACAAAGTGTGCCGAAATCTACAGTGCCCACTAAATCGCCTGAAAACTTTTGGAACTGCTTGATTTCAAACGGGAAATCTTGGCGACCCGCCTGGCCAACCCTCTGGGTTGCACCAGGTTCTCGGTGGGAGTGAGTGCTGAACGGTAACGTTGCATTACTGCCTGGGCCAGATCTCAGGGTTCTGTTCTTTTTTTTCTGTCTGATATTGGCGAAGCTAGCAGCTCCCAGACGTGGCGTCGTATACGCGATAAAAGACTTTGTATGCCTTTCACGGTCAACCCTATGCCCTGCATCTCCGAAATCTCTTTTGCATTCAGCCCACTTCGATAGCGTAGCCAGAAAACTGTACGGTCCCGTTCTGGAAATACTTGCAATAACCGGTCTATTTCTTTTAGAAGAACTCCTTCCTCGATAGCGGAAGAAGTCGCGCCTGCCTCTGTAGGCAGAGGAACTTTGTTGAGTTCGTACTCCAGGGCTCCGCCTCTTTTCTCCGACGCAGCACTTCTGAAATGATCCTGGACAACGTTACAGGCTATGACCGTTAGCAGACCGGGTATAGCTTGGTCATGGTGTGGATCGAAACTCTTGAGTGTATGAAAGTCTTTTCCACAAAGTTTGAGAAACACTTCCTGAACGAGATCCTCGACCAAATCAGGCGAAACATGTCCCCTGCGGTGAACGCTCTTCAAAATTGTTCTCGCTATGAGCGGGTGGTAACGGCGCACGAACTCCTGCCATGCAGCCACGTCGTCTTGAAACAAACTTGCCATAAGCTGAGAGTCCGTTGCCCGCGCATATTCCATTCCTCCAAAACGAATGTAGGAGGAGGAAGGCTGCATACGAAAAGCCATAGGCTCGGAAACAACGGTCGGCAATTCCTGAGGGAAGTCCGCAGGTGGGGATGGCTGCTTGACGGTCGCTCCATAAAACTCTCCTACGACCGCTCCGGACCAATCCTGTATCTCTGGAATGACTGAGGTATCCACCCTCGCTTGAACACTGTCTAATGCGGCAAGAAGGGCGAGTTCCCGCAATACGTCGTCATTTGCGCGATTGCTCATAGAATCTCCTTTCCTGCGGCGTGGCCCGGCGCGCTGCATCTATCCTGATTATCTGCTGTCCGTCTCCACGGTGTTTTGTATGCTCCACCACGAGCAGTACGGATTCAGAAACACGCCCGAGCGTATTCCGCCTGCCGTCGGTAAGTGGGACGCTGATCGCATTCGGGTCATTGAAGACCCGCGCGGCCGTCTCGAAGCTAATGCTGTGGGCCGCCCAATTCGGTTCAAAAACTGCAGAATGTTCAAGTGCTAATCTGATGTCCAGCACAAGCAACTGCAGCTCGTACTGCATGGGATGTTGTGGATGTTGACTCTCAAGTGTCTCGCAACGATACAGTAAGAGTAGCAACTCTCGACAGCGCCGAGCATTAAGAAGTTCTTGTCGAATCTGCTGTATCGTTAGCGTGAGTTCGTTGGGATGGTGGTTTTTTGAACCATTCTCTTGCCCCAGGTCTCCGTACATGATTGTAACGGGAACCCGAAATCGGAAACCGCGGCGCACCGTCTCGATGTAAACTGGCTGGCGCGCCGAGTCCCCCAAGGCCTTCCGGATCATAAGCATCGAATTGCCGAGGCTGTGCCTCGGATCTTCAATGTGGGTTTGAGGCCAGAATCTTCCTTCCAACTCCTCGTATGTAACCACTCCTCCATCACGCCCGGCGATCATTGCCAGCATGTGAAAGGGTTGCCCGCTCAGTTTCAGCTTGGTTCCGTTTTTTCTTAATTCTTCAGACTCCAAGTCCATTTCAAAGATTCCGAAACGAAGTGCGCGTGGCTGAGGCGGAGGGACTTGCACGAATACTCTTTGATGACCGGAAATTAGATCAATTTCGGGCCATCCCCGTCAATGGAGGATTTAATCCGACAAAGCGTTCAATTCCAGGCACTTATCTCATGATGAATTTAGGGTCAGAGCAGGAACGCTGAAGGATTGTGTTTCATTGACTTATTCGCGATTCTAGATTTGACCTTTCAACGGTCAAGGAGGGAATATGGCAACTACAACGGTTTCAACAGGAGTAGTGGTAGCGTTTGCTGGGGCAGTTGCACCGGTTGGTTGGGCATTTTGTGATGGCCACTCGGTCAGCAAAAATGATCCCATATTTCAAGGGCTTTTCAATGTTATCGGTACGATCTATGGCGGCGATGCTAATCCGAACTTCAATCTGCCAGATTACCGCGGGTATTTCTTACGTGGTGTGGATGCAGGACGAGGCGTGGATCCCGATGCCCTGAACCGTAGGGCATCCGGAGGAACTCCGGCCCCAAATCAAGTAGGCAGCGTTCAGGACGACGCATTTGCGTCTCACGCGCATACGGTCAACGGTTTCCACCTCGAAGCTGACGGCGGGCACGGCTTCGATGGCACAGGACTAGATACAAACTCGGATCGTAGCGGCCCGTTCCAGCACGACGTCGCGACGGGCACTCAAGGCGGAAGCAGAGAGACTCGCCCAAAAAACATCTACGTGAACTATATCATCGCTTTGTAAATGCAACCGAAGCCCCTTTCTGCTGCCGCGTGGGATAGAGAGGGGCTTTGGCATCAACGTATTCTCTAGCGTGTTAGCGGTCAACCAATACCGGGATGGATACTGGCTGAAAGAGACCATCACCCAGAACCAGATCGAAGACGGCCAAGGGAGGGCGCGATGCGAGTTGTGGAACCCGCTTTTCCCGTGCGGATCACCGATTTCGCATGGGACCTTCTCGGCGCATCACAACAACAGAGTGGGAAGTTCGAAATCACCACGTGAAAGAAATCGTAACGGCCTGGACAAAGTGAGCGGCGATTTTAACCCTCGGCAAGTTTTCGACTGTAGGCGATTATGTAGCTGTCAAGGCCTCATAGAACCGTGACGTCCAATAGCTTTCAACGAGCGGGCCGCAACAGGTTCAATATCAATCACTTAAGAACAAGCAAATTTCAACAAAGTTCAACAAGGTTTTGAATCTGGTTCGGGACCAGGGGGTCGGAGGTTCAAATCCTCTCTCCCCGACCAATATTTTCAATGTCCGTTCCGGAGACATGGGTAACAGAACGTTCCGGAGACATAGGTTACACTTTTGGCCCGAAGGGGTTGTCCAGGGGCTGCAAGGTTTTCTCCTCCAGATCAATATAGCCAAGATCGTAATTCAT
>Ga0210408_10001191_pt1 | contig 28031 bp, 28 predicted proteins | sample IncBWH4MmetaG_FD_155471 | JGI IMG/M metagenome (GOLD analysis project Ga0210408, IMG submission 155471) | Forest soil microbial communities from Barre Woods Harvard Forest LTER site, Petersham, Massachusetts, United States - Inc-BW-H-4-M | ecosystem: Environmental > Terrestrial > Soil >...
CCAGGGTCGTGCCCGGGCGCACGGCCAGTTGGCGAGCCAAACCCAGTTGCGACGCGGTCATTTGTCCTCCTTCGCTTTTTGTTCGCTCAAGCTAACATGTGCGGCCCTTGCTTGCAACCCCCGGGATTGCCAGGGTTCCACTCCGCCTTCTGCCATATGGCAAATTGAAGTTGACAAAATGGCAGTGCCCTGTATACTGGCACCATGGGACGAACACTGACAAAACATCCGCATCCTCCCGCGCCGCAGCCTGCACCCCGCCGCGCCGCTCGCTACGCCTCTCGCGGCGAAAGCCTGGGCCTGCGCCCAGCCCGCACGCCGGAGCTGATCCAGCAAGTCCGCAAGGGTCTGCCATTCCGCGCCCTGCGAGTGTTTTCCACGGAAACCGGCTTTGCGCCTTCGATGATCGCAGAAGCCATCGGCATCCCCGAGCGGACACTCGCGCGGCGTCGAAATGCCGGGCGCCTGGCCCCGGAGGAATCCGAACGACTGCTCCGCATTTCGACGGTGTTCGAGAAAGCCGTCAGCCTTTTCGAAGGCGACGTGGACGCCGCCCTGAATTGGCTCACCACGCCGTCGCGCGCGCTGGCGGACAACACGCCGTGGGAGTACTCGCGTTTCGAGCCCGGCGCTCGCGACGTCGAAGACTTGATCGGGCGCATAGAGCACGGGGTCTTCACGTGAGCATTTCCGCCTGGCGCATCGTCAAGCGCCGGCTGGCTGCCGATGCCTTCAGCGGAGAAGGCGCGCGCCTCTACGGCGGACGCTGGAATGCTCCCGGCACTCGCGTGGTGTACGTCGCCGAGTCGCAATCGCTCGCCGCGCTGGAGATTCTGGTGCACCTCGAATCCGCACAGGCGCTCGAGCATTACGTCCTCATCGAAGTGAAATTCGATTCCGCGCTCGTAACTGCAGTTGAAAAACAGAAGCTGCCCGCCAACTGGCAAGCGGAGCCTGCGCCAATAAGCCTTCGCGCCATCGGCGACGATTGGACCGCGGCCGGAATTTCCGCCGTGCTCAAGGTTCCCAGCGCCATCGTCCCGCACGAAAATAATTTTCTACTGAACCCCGCCCACGCAGATTTTTCGAAGATTCAAATCGAGCGGCCGATTGATTTTGCGCTCGATCCCCGGCTGATGCGCAAGCGGTGAAGCGACTGCCTTTCGTTTCTTCCGCCCGTTCTATCATATCCATGAACGCAATCTCTGCCCCCTTCCTTTATCTCCGCTACTTCCTCTGTGTCCTTAAGCCTTTCTCGGTGTCCTCTGTGTTAAATCTTTGCCTTTGCTTCCTCACTCCTCCTTGACACGCCGGCCCTCGCGCCGCTATACAAGTCGTATGGCTCATTCCTACTTGATTTTTGATTTCGGCTCCGATGAGGACGCCGCGCAGCAAGCCCGCCACAAAATTGAAGGCTGGAAGCAGGCCTTCCGTCTGGACAAGAAAATTCTCCTGAAATTTGACCGCCAGGAATCAGCCGGAGATGGTTCCGGCAAGGGAGGCGCCGCCAAAGCATCCGCCGGCGAGGCTAAGGGCGCGGCACAGAAGAAGGGCGCGAAAGAGAAAGACGGGAAGTCCGAGCCCGGCGGCAACGTCCGCGTGCTGGTCCGTCTCGATTTCTCCGATCACGAAAAGCTTTCGCAACAGCGCTGGCTCGACCGCATCCCCAGCGAAGCTCCGTTCAAAGCAGCGAAGTCGGAAACCGTCCGCCAGGATGCCCCGGCCTTCGCCGCCACCGCCGAACTCTTCGATTCGCTGGATTAGTCCGCTCGCCACATCACCGGTTTTGGTAGCACAGGCTTCAGCCTGTGTGGTTTTGACTTCAACAAAATCGCAGCAACCGTCACGCGCCTCTCGCTTCCCGCAAGTCGGTCGGATATACTCGCCGCAATGTAGCTGGCGAATCGCCAGTCGACTGGAGGCAGCCCATGCGCTCCCAACTCCCGATTTGCGCGTTTCTGTGCTTCCTGCTGTGCGCTCCCCGAGCTGTGGCGCAGGACGCCGGCAAACCGGCCGACCCTCCGGTTCCATCCGAAGTGCCCAAACCGATGCCGTCAAAAATTCGCGTCGGCGCCAACGTGATGGAGGCCTCGCTGATTCATCAGGTGCAGCCGGTGTATCCGCAAATCGCCAAGGCCGCGCACATATCCGGCACGGTGGTGCTGCATGCCATTGTCGCCAAGGACGGCACCATTCAGCATCTCGATTTTGTATCCGGTCCACCATTGTTGATGAAGTCTGCGATGGACGCGGTGGGACAATGGGTCTACAAGCCCACGCTGCTGAACGGGGATCCGGTGGAAGTGGACACCACCATCAGCGTGATCTTCCAGCTCGGCGGAACTCCCAGACAGGAATCCCAAACTCCTCCCATCGATCCGCAACTGAAAGCCGATCTCCAGCGCATGGTTGAGTTGTCCCACATGAAGGATCGCCTGCCGCAGATGATGAATGCCATCTTCGAGAGCCTCACGCCGGCGCTGCGCCAGTCTCTGCCGCCCACGCAGCAGCGCGAGAAAATCTTGGAAGACTACAAACAGAAGCTGTCCAATTTGCTGACCGGCGACGAATTCACCGATGAGCTGGTCGTCACCTACGCGAAATACCTCACTGACGAGGACGTCCAGGGCATCATTCAGTTCTACGGCACACCCGCCGGGCAGCATCTCCTGGAAGTGACCCCGAAAATGGCCACCGAGTTCATGGGTATCGGCCAACGTCTGGCGGCCAGGCATATTCCGGATATCATCCGGCAACTCTGCAAGGAATATCCTGAGCTGCAGGGCGATGCCAAGTTCTGCCCCTCGGACCCCTCGGAGAAAAGAAGTCTCCTGCTCCATCCGCAATTGCCGCTCGTTCCGGCTCCCGTGTCTGTTCGTCCGGGATTGTAACGGGCCGAAGCTTCTAGACGGCTCAGTTGACATCTTTGCCAAGCTGGTTGCCATGACGCCGTCGAACGCGCACCGCCTTTTTGGAGTGCGGCGGCTTGACGCCGCTTTGTTAGGGCGAGGCTCGACTCGCCCGCGAGGAGCAGCGCCTTCCGCTGCTCCGAGTTCCTTCTTGCTCTCGCACCGCCCCGTCTCACCCCCAAATTCCCATTTTGGCACCGTTTATTCTCTTGCTATCTGGCCCCAACCTGTGCTACCCTCCGACGTGCCATATTTTCCCCAGTTTCGAAATCTCCCAACCGGCAACCCTACACCTCCCCGCTCGTCCGGATCGCCGCTCCCCAACTTCCACCTTTCCTTCGATTCTTCCACCCCGAATCGCGCATTTCTACCCGGTACACACGCGCAAACCGGATTCCCCCTAACCCATAGAAAACAAACGACGGTGGTACTTTCTAGTAGGTACAAAAAGCCAGCCCCCGTGGGGGTAGCATCCTGGTTACCCCATGACCCTGGACGCATTTCTAATCGCAACCGCGTGGAAACCGGATTCGCCGTAACCCATTCAAAACAAACGACGGTGGTACTTTCTAATCGCAACAAAAAGCCACCCCCCCGGGGGTTACTACCTTGCAATCATGCCACTCGTCACCAGCCGCAGCATATTCTAATCGCAACTTCCCGGAATTAGAATTTGTCCCAAGTCCATCAAGACAAACGACCTCCCAATTTCTAATCGCAACACATTTGCGAATTCTGCATCCCGAGCGATTCTGCGGAAGGCTCTTTTTGCCTCCTCAACCCTCGCAACCTGTTCTTTTTTCTCTTCGCCCCTCATTTGGCTATAATGGCCCGTACCCGGCAGTTCTGCTGCAAGTCTCCCAGGCGGAGCGGAATTGATGCCCTCTCAGACCAAGGTCAAAACGGCGCGGTTTGACGCTGCCAAATACCATGGGCTCGACCGCGACGCCCTGGTGCGCCTGTACCGCACCATGTTCCTGTCCCGCAAATTGGACGACCGCGAAATCCAGCTCAAGCGGCAGAACAAGATCTATTTCCAGATCAGCGGCGCGGGACACGAGGCCGTCCTGGCCGCCGCGGGCCTGGCCCTGAAACCCGGCTACGACTGGTTCTACCCCTACTATCGCGACCGCGCGCTCGTCCTGATGCTGGGCGTCACGCCCCACGAAATGCTGCTCCAAGGTGTGGGCGCGAAAGACGACCCCGCCTCAGCAGGGAAGCAGATGCCCTCGCACTGGGGCCACCAGAAATGGAACATCGTCTCGCAATCCTCACCCACCGGGACGCAATTCCTGCAAGCCGTCGGCGCGGCGGAAGCGACGATCTACTACGAAAAATATCCGAAGGCTCTCGAGCAGGCGCGCAAGGCTCCCATGGGCCATGCCGTGGCATTTCACCGTGACGAGGTGGTTTACGTTTCCTCCGGCGACGGAGCCACCAGCGAAGGCGAATTTTTCGAGTCATTGAACGCCGCCAGCATGAAGCGCCTGCCGGTGTTGTACCTCATCGAAGACAACGGTTACGCCATTTCCGTGCCCATCGAAGCGCAGACCGCGGGCAAAAGCATTTCCAAGCTGGTAGCCAATTATCCGAACCTGCACATCGAGGAATGTGACGGCACCGAGCCGCTCGACAGCTATGCCGCGCTCAGCCGCGCCGTAGCGCATTGCCGCGCGCACCAAGGGCCGGCGCTGGTGCATGCGCATGTGACGCGGCCCTATTCGCATTCGCTCTCGGATGACGAAAGGCTCTACCGCTCCAGCGAAGAGCGTGAGGACGAAGCCCGGCGTGATCCGCTTCCAAAGTTTGGTTTGTTCCTGGTGCGCGAGGGCATTCTCGACGAGCGCGAACTCGAGGCCCTGGAAGCCGACGTGGACCGCGAAGTCATCGAAGCCACCGACCGCGCCCTCAAGGCCGCGCTGCCGGAGAAGAATTCGATTTATGCGGACGTCTATTCGCCCGACGTCGATCCCGCGAGCGCGAAATTTGAAGCCGCCCCGAAAAACGAGGGCGAGCCGAAGACCATGGTCGAAATGGTTTCGGCCACGCTGATGGATGAAATGGCACGCGACGAGCGCATCCTCGCTTTCGGCGAGGACGTTGCCGATTGCAGCCGCGAAGATTGGCTCGCGCTGGTAAAAGGGAAGGGCGGCGTCTTCAAGGCCACCTCGGGACTGCAACGAAAGTTCGGCGGCGCGCGCGTATTCAACTCACCGCTCGCGGAGGCGGCCATCGTGGGACGCTCCATCGGCATGGCCACCCGCGGGCTGAAGCCGGTCACCGAGATTCAATTCTTCGATTACATCTGGCCGGCCATGATGCAGATTCGCGACGAACTGGCGGTGATGCGCTGGCGCTCCGGCGGCACATTCAAATCGCCGATGGTGATCCGCGTGGCCATTGGCGGGTATCTGACCGGCGGCGCGGTGTATCACAGCCAGTGCGGCGAAGTGACATTTACGCACATTCCCGGCTTGCGCGTGGTGATGCCTTCGACGGCGCTCGACGTTTGCGGCCTGCTGCGCACCGCCATTCGCTCGGACGATCCGGTTCTGTTCCTTGAGCACAAGCACCTGTACCGGCAGCCCTACAATCGCGCAGAATATCCCGGAGCGGATTTCACCATTCCGTTCGGCAAGGCGCGCCTGGTTCTTGAGGGATCGGACGTAAGCATCATCACCTACGGCGCGGTGGTGCGCCGCGCCGAAGTGGCTGCGGCGGAACTGGGGCGCGCCGGCATTTCCACGGAAATTATCGACCTGCGCACGCTGAGTCCGTACGATTGGAATGCCATCGCGGCAAGCGTGCGCAAGACGAATCGCGTGATCGTGGCGTACGAAGATACGCGGTCGTGGGGCTATGGCGCGGAAATCGCCGCGCGCATCGCCGACGAGCTGTTCGACGACCTGGATGCGCCGGTGCGGCGCGTGGCGGCCACGGATACGTTCTGCGCCTACCAGCCGCAGCTCGAAGATGCGATTTTGCCGCAAAGCGACGACATCGTGCGCGCCGTGCGCGAGCTTGGGGCGTATTGAACGGAACTTTTTGAGGGAACCTTTGGGGGGCTTGCATTCGTATCTATAGGTAGCGCAGGAACAAGGTGCCGCCAATGCGGCGCGGACCTGCGGGGGAGGGAATGAAAATGAATTGCTGCAATTGCCAGAGAGACATCGCCGATTATTCGAACTTTTGCTACTTCTGCGGAACCCGGCAAAATGTTGCACCTCCAGGCCCTGCGCCCATTCAAAAAAGATTGATGCGCTCGAGCGTGGATTCAAAGATTGCCGGAGTGTGCGGCGGCGTGGCCGAATATCTGGGAGTGGACTCCACCATCGTTCGTTTGATCTGGGTGGTAGCGGCACTGGTTCCGCCGTTTCCGGCGTTCATTGCTTACTTCGTGGGCTGGCTGATCATGCCGCTGGCGCCATTGCCGATGCCTCCGGCGCAACCGGCAGAATCGGCCGCGCCACATGCGGCGCAGCCGGCTTAATCTTTTTCACGGCCTTTGCGAGGCCCGCGGCGCGCGCCACCGAAAACGACATGGTCGAGCGAGATCATTCCAGCGCCGACGGTCGCGAGCGCGAAACACGCGGTGGCCAGGATGAGCGGGAATTCGTAGTTCTTCACTTGGGTGATGGGGCCCTGCGGAATATGGACGCGCAAGAGGGCCACGGCCATTTCACAGAAGAGCAGCAGTCCGGCGATGCGCGTGAAAATTCCGAAAATTATTACCAGTCCACCGAAAAATTCAAAAACGCCAGCAATGTAGGCAAAGTATCCTGGAAATCCCATGTGCTCGAAACCCTGCATGGTTTCATGCGTGTGCGTGAACAATTTCGGATATCCGTGGAATATGAAAATGATTCCCAGCGCCAATCGCAGCAGCAGCAGCGCCACAGGTTTCAGGCTTTCGAGACTCAACATTCGGGAATCTCCTCGTAAGAAATTCTCCGCATCCGGTATTGCGCGACGGATTCTAGCAGATGCTGCCAGCGCGCTGGCAGGTTCCGCTTGGAAACTGCCGGGAGAATGCTTTCCGAACGGTGACGCGATGTTGGTGTAAAATCCCCCTTCGCCTTCGGAGCATCCTCACGCATGACGGTTTCCCAGCGCACAATCGGCGTTTGCAATGGTGGCGGCGATTGCCCCGGACTGAACGCGGTCATCCGCGGCGTGGTGCGCACCGCCAAGCTCGAATATGGATGGCGCGTCATCGGCGTCACCAACAGCTTCAACGGCCTGATCTGGCCGGAGCAATCACACGAGCTGACACTCGAGAGCATTCGCGGGATCTTGCCGCGCGGTGGCACGATTCTGGGGACCACGAATCGCGGCAACCCGTTCGCATTCTCCGTCGAAGAGAACAACTGCACCAATGTGCACGATTATTCCGCTAGGTGCATCGAGGGCCTGAAGAAACTCGGGATTGATGCGATGGTGGTGATCGGTGGCGATGGAACTCTGACGATCGCGCACAAGTTCTCGCAGATGGGCGTCAACATCGTCGGCGTTCCCAAGACGATTGACAACGATTTGCAGTCCACGGAAGTTACCTTCGGATTCGATACCGCGCTGCACGTCGCAACCGACGCGATCGATCGCCTGCACACGACGGCGGAAAGCCATCATCGCGTGATGGTCATCGAAGTGATGGGACGCGATGCCGGATGGATTGCGCTGCATTCCGGGCTGGCTGGCGGTGCCGACGTCATCCTGATTCCTGAGATTCCCTTCACCATCGAGACCGTCTGCGAAGCCATTCGCCAGCGCGAGGCGCATGGGCGCAGCTTCTGCCTTGTGGTAGTTGCCGAAGGCGTGAAGCTCCCTGAAAAGGACGGGCTCGGCAAGCCATTCCCCAAGCCTCAGCCCGGGCAGGTCGCAAACGCCATTGGTTATGCCATTCGCGAATACGCAAAGAAGGAAGTGCGCGTCACGGTGCTTGGCCACGTGCAGCGTGGCGGATCACCGAGTCCATTTGACCGCACGTTGGCGACTCGCTTCGGCGTTTCTGCAGTGGACTTGGTAGCGCGCGGCGAGTACGGACGAATGGTTTGCCTGCGCGCAGGGAAGATTCAGTCGGTCACTCTGGCTGAAGCTATCGGCTCGATCAAGTTGGTCGACCCGGGAAGTGACTATGTGCGTGCGGCACGCGCCGTGGGAATCACATTCGGGGATCGCCCCTGATGCGCAAGATCCTGCTGGGAACTGCCTTGATGCTTGTGGTGTCCGCCGCCTGGTACTTCCAAATACATCACGTGAAGCAGCCCCTCGAAACGGCCTATGCAGGAAATAAGCAAGTCACTCTAATGAACACCACGGCACAAGTCCGCGCGCCCTTAGCTACGGTGAATTTCGGCGACCGGCTGAACGTGCTCGAACGGTTTCAGGATCAGGTGAAAGTTCGCGCAACGAACGGCGTGATGGGCTGGGTGAACGAGCGGGACCTGCTGTCGGCGGACCTGTGGCAGAAGTCGCGGGACTTGGCAGCCAGGACCGATGGCATGGTTGTGATGGCGCACGGTCACACAAGAGTGCTCACGAATCTGCGCATTGCTCCGGGCCGCGATATGCCTCGCATTCGGCAGTTGACGAAGGCGGTTCCCGTGCTGATGTATGAACGGCAGGCCGTGGAAGTGCCTGTGGCAGCGAGTGCGACCCGAGCGAACGACCAGGACGACAGCTCTGCAGAGCCTCCGATGGCCAAGAAGGAAGATTGGTGGTTAGTGCGCGCGCGCACGGACGACAAGATGGGAATCTCCGGATGGCTGCTGGGACGATTTGTCGAACTGGAAGTGCCCGCGCCGCTGCCGGACTATGCTAGTTCTGCTGGCATGCGCATCATTGGATGGTTCGAGTTGAGCCACGTGGATGATTCCTCGGGGCGGGCGAGGCCGCAATTTCTGGTAGTGGGCACTCACGGTGCGGAAGGCCAGTCCTGCGACTTCACCTTGCTGCGAGTTTTCACCTGGGGTTTGCAGCGTCAGAGGTACGAGACGGCGTTCGTCGAGAGCGATGTTTGCGGCAAACTCCCGGTGAAGGTGACAGCAGCGACAGCGGCGGGAGGCGATGCCACGTTCGCATTCCACGACGCCGCCATCCCGAGTTCCGATGAGCGCACCTATCGAATGCACCAGACGATTGTCCGCCGTGTGCGCGCCGACGGTTCTCCGGCCCCACGCAAGCACCGTTAATTCTCGCGCCCCATCCAAGCCGAATCGTTCTGACGCTCGACGCAGATTGCGTTACATTCGTATAGATGCGCCGACGAATCCCCTTCACGATTGTTGCAGCATTGTGCCTGGCACTGCTGGCGATTGCCGGCCGGTCCCGGTTCGAAGGCCAGGCAGATGCGGCTAAACCCGGTGGCCCGCCGCTCGAGTACTTGGGCTCGTGGGGAGTGAAAGGCGAAGGGCCCGGCCAGTTGGACGCGCCGGCGCACATCGCCACAGATTCAGTCGGAAACGTTTACATCACCGACACAGGCAGCCGATTCGTCCATAAGTTCGGCCCGCTGGGCAAGCCGCTGCTTTCCTTCCAGGAAGATCCCCTGAAACATCCGCAGTGCATCGCTGTGGACAGCGGCGGAGCAATCTACGTGACCGACCCGGTTCGCAGCAGCGTGTTCGTGTGCCTGCCAAGTGGCGAACGCGACCGCTACCGGGAAATCCGGCTGCGAGCACGAGCGAAGAAGGAAAATGTCCTGGGCGTGGGAGTGGCGGACGACGGACTGATCTACGTGCTGGATGCCAACGCGGGAAAGGTGACTGCGTTCAACAACCGCTTCCGCACCGCACTTTCCTGGCAACCGCGCGAGGATTCTGGCGGGTCGAGAGAACTTTCCGGCGGGATCGCCATCGGGCCGGATACCTCTGTGTATGTCGCTGATCCTTCCCACAGCCGGATCATGCGCTTCACGCGCGATGGCCGGTACGTATCGGAAATCGTGACCAATTCCGCGGCGGGCGGCGCGAGGTTGAGCAACGAATTTGCTGTTACGGCCAACTACGTGTTCGTTATGGATGCCGACGGCCGCATGCTGCACGCTTGGACAGCGGATGGAATGCCGAGGCTGGACGTGGATCTCGCGCCAGAGTTAGGGCAGGCCGCGCGGCCCGCACCGCCGCTGGCAGTGAGCCCGCGCGCGGAATTGCTTGTGCTCGACGAGTCCGGAGCCCGCGTACTGCGTTACCGGATCAATTTCTGACCTACTTCCGCTCTGTTTCAGCACTGCGCTATCATGCCTCCGGAGAAAATCCATGGCTCTGCTCTTAAGCGAAGCAGATGTGAAATCCATATTGACGATGCCGATGGCGCTGGAAGCTGTGGAGACGTCGTTCCTTAGGCTTGCAGACGGGAGTGCGGTGTTGCATGCGCGCCAGCGGTTGCATCTGCCGGGGAAAAGTTACCTGCACTACATGGCGGCGGGAGACAGCACGAGCGGGTATATGGGCCTCAAGATTTACACCAGCTCGCGCGAGGGATTGCGATTCCTGGTGCCGCTGTTCGAAGCGCAATCAGGCGACTTATTAGCGTTGCTGGAGGCGGATTATCTGGGGCAGGTACGCACTGGCGCAGCTAGCGGTGTGGCTACACGGTACATGGCTCGCGCGGATGCGCACGTCCTTGGAATTGTGGGGTCCGGCCTGCAAGCGCGGACGCAACTGGATGCCGTGGCGCTGGTACGAAAGATAGAAGAGATTCGCACGTACGGGCGAGATCAGCAGCGCCGGGAGCGGTTTGCGCAGGAGATGACAACGCGGCTGAGAATTCCCGTCACAGCGGTTGCGAGCGCGGAGCAAGCCGTGTGCGAAGCAGACATCGTAATCACTGCAACCACGACCACGAATCCTGTAGTTGAAGGTCGCTGGCTGAAGCCCGGCGTACACATCAATGCCATCGGCGCAAATTTTCCACAGCGGCGCGAGCTAGATGCTGACGCCGTCCGCCGCGCGGACGTGATTGCAGCGGATTCTCGCCAGCAATCTCGTGAGGAGGCGGGAGATTTGATTCAAGCTTTCGGCGAGGATGCAACGAGTTGGGACAGGGTTTGCGAACTGGCAGATGTCGTCGTGGGGAAGGTGACGGGGCGGTCGAGCCCGGAGCAAATTACACTTTTTAAATCCAACGGGATTGCCATCGAGGATGTCGTCGTAGCTGGGAAGATTTATGAGCTGGCCCGTGATCGAGGAATGGGGCGGCGGATTTCTTTATGGGAGCAGGAAGCACGCCTGGGAGAGGCGCGGGGGGTCTAGCGGCAGTCCGCGCGGTCACGCGCGCACGCGGCGAAGGCGCTTGACCAGCGCCTCGTGGAGACGCATTCGAGTGTCGTCCGGCAACGGCGCGGGTTCAGAATTGCAATAAATCTGAATGGTTTTCCTGGTAGTGTCCACCACCACCCGGCAATCCTCGCAATGCTCCAGATGCTTTTCGATATTGGCCTTCAGAGATGAATCCAACGCCTCGTCGAGATAGTTCGAAAGTTCTTTAACAATGCCTCTACAATTCACGAATTTTCACTCCGTCGAAAGTAACGGCTGAGCTTCTGCCGCAGCTTCAGGCGCGCCCTCAACAGCCTGGATTTTACCGCGGGAACCGAAAGGCCGAGCGCCTCCGCGGTTTCTTCCGTGGACAATTCTTCGATGTCGCGAAGCTGAAAAACGATTCGAAAAGATGGGTCCAATTCGGAGATAGTCGTCGCCAGGATATCGGCGACCTCCGATTGCTTGTAGCGATCCTCAGGTGAAGGCCCCCAGTCCTGCACCTCGCGCGGCATCAATTCTTCGCCGGTATCCACTTCCTCGTCCAGTGAGATTTGGTTGGGGCGGCGCTTGCGCAGCTTCATCAGCGCCTGGTTGACGGCGATGCGCACCAGCCAGGTGTAGAACCGCGAGTTTCCCTGGAACTCGCCGAGGTGCTCATAGGCCTTCAGAAATGCTTCCTGCATCACGTCTTCTGCGTCTTCACGGTTCTGGGTGATGTTCTGCGCTAGGCGGAAGATCTTGCGCTCATATCTGCCAACCAGGGTTTCGAACGCAGTGATGTCACCTGATTTTGCCGCAGCGACCAGCACCGGCTCGTCTTCCTTGACCACCTGGGAAGGAATAGGCCGCGGAGTCACCGGATTCATCTTGGAAGTGCTCATATTAATGGCTATACCGTCCTAAGAGATTAGCACACGATTGCCCGCACGCAACTGGCCGCTAGAATCCCTCCAAATTAGACGAGGGAACCCGGCGTTTAGCAACGAAATGTTTTGGGATAAAGGGCCGGGCGTGACCGCACTGCCGCTTTTCGGTATGATGAACGCACATTGAGCGAGCCCGCACGGATGGCGGTGCGGGGGGCGCTGCCAACGGAGCTGCAGATGGGGGCGACGGGTCCTACGGAGGAGAAGACGCTGATCCACTTTCGCGTGGATGGAGGCGTAGCCATCATCGAGCTGGACGATCCCCCGGCCAACACATACAGTTACGAGATGATGCAGCAGCTCGATGCGGTCATACTGCGCGCGCGGATGGATGAATCTGCGCATGTAATCGTCATCACCGGCAAAGGCGACAAGTTCTTTTGCGCTGGCGCCAGCATTTCGATGCTGACGCAGGTGGACGCGACGTTTAAATATTATTTCTGCCTGCATGCCAACGAGACTCTTTGCCGGTTGGAGCAGACGCCAAAGTTGGTAATCGCTGCCCTCAACGGCCACACCGTGGGCGGGGGATTGGAAGTGGCGCTAGCGTGCGACATTCGACTTGCCAAGAAGGACGACGGAAAGATCGGGCTGCCGGAAGTGAACCTGGGCGTGCTGCCGGGAACGGGCGGAACGCAGCGGCTGGCGCGTGTAATTGGCCGTGCGCGTGCCATCGAGCTGATGGCCACGGGCCGGACTTTTGGTTTTGAAGAGGCGGCTGGATTGGGTTTAGTCAATGAGATTTTTGAGGGCCCGTCGTTCTGGAATGACGTGATGGCTTACGCCAGGCAATTCTGCCCGCCGAACAAAGCCTCTGCGGCCGTCGGGCGGATCAAGCGCGCTGTTGTAACAGGATCGGAAGTTGGGTTCAGTGAGGCGTTGGGAATTGAGCGAGAACTGCAACAGTTATTGTTCACCAGCGAAGATGCCAAAGAGGGAATGAAGGCGTACGTGGAGAAACGCCCGCCGCAATTCAAGGGGAGGTAGGGCACTCTGAGCCGCCGGGAGGCCCGGCGTGCTGAGATTAAGCCAAGGAAGTCCATGCGAACACTGCCCGATTTGCTCCGCAAAGGGATGAAGATGATTATGGTGGGGGCCAACCCGGGCGACCGTTCTGCGCGAGTGGGCCACTATTATGCCGGGCGCGCAAACCAATTCTGGCCTCTGTTGTACGACTCCGGCGTCATCCCCGAGCCGCTGAGTTATGAGGACGATCGGCGGGTGCTGGAATTCGGGATCGGCATCACAGACCTAGTAAAGCGACCGACCCGCGGCATTGAGGAAATAGAGCGACAGGAATTTGCCGAAGGGCGCGTGTTGCTGGCACAGAAACTGGAGGAGTTGCGGCCGCGCGTCATCGCTTTCAACGGCAAGATGGTGTACGAGAAATTTTCCGGCAGACCCTGCAAGCTCGGATTGCAGAAAGAAAGACTTTACGGAGCGCACGTGTTCGTGCTGCCTTCAACGAGCGGGCAGAATGCCGGAACCGAGCGCGGCGTAAAGATGAGGTACTTCAAGAAGCTGGCTGCATTGCTGCAGAGTTTGAAAGATTAGCAACAGCGGGGAATAACGATGAGTGAAGGCGCAAAAGCAATCACTGGCCCGGTACTGCTGGAGGAATATAGCGGCGCGGTCCTCACGTTGCGCCTGAACCGGCCGGAGAAACTGAACGCGCTGACCATTGAACTGGGGCGCGCGCTGGTGCACGCGTTGCTGCACGCCACGCAGGATTCATCGGTCCGCGCCATCGTGATGACTGGCGCAGGACGAGGATTTTGTGCAGGAGGGGATCTGGCGCTGCTGCGGGACTTGCGCCTGCGAAATGCCGGCAAGGAACTGGAATCACTGCTGGTGGCGGGGAAAGACATCTGCCTGGCAATCGCTTCGATGCCCAAGCCAGTGATCGCAGCAGTGAACGGACCGGCGGCAGGCGGAGGCATGAATCTCGCGTTGGCTGCGGACATGCGCATCGCTTCAGACCAGGCGAAGTTTGCGGAATCGTTTGTACAATTGGGGCTGTATCCTGATTTCGGCGGAACATATTCCTTGCCGCGAATCGTGGGGCCGACATTGGCGTCGGAGCTGTTCTACGCCGCCGAAATCATTTCCGCGGAAGACGCGCTGCGGCTGGGAATCGTCAGCCACGTTTATCCTGCGGCCCAATTTGAAGAGGAGACGCAAAAACTGGCTGAGCGAATGGCCAACGCGCCGCCGATTGCGTTGCGCGACGTAAAGCACGCAATGCTGGGCAACGACCGCAAGGCTCTGGAAGCTGCTCTCGACGAGGAAATCCGACTGCAACTTCACTGTTTCCAGTCGGAGGACTGTCTGGAGGGCTTGAACGCCTTCATCGAGAAGCGCAAGCCGAATTTCCGCGGACATTAATAGCACGGGTCAACGCTGGCGCAGCAGATTTTCAGGATTCTATGTAGTCCTTTCGATGGGCTCAAATTCGTGCCCAGGGGGAGCTCACACCAGCCGTGGCTGCACATTCCGAACCGGATCTTGCGGCGCGTGGTTACAGCTTCAGCGAGTTGATGGTCGCTGCAGCGGCCCGAGAAATTGGCGATGGAGAACTGGTTTTCGTCGGAATGCGGCTGCCGATGCTGGCATTCCTGGTAGCGCGCCACACGCATGCCCCGCACGCCATCGGGCTGTTTGAGAACGGCATCATCCGCGAAACCCCTTCCAGCGAATTGCTGTACACCATGGGCGATCCCCCAAATGTGCTGGGTGCGACGCAGTGCGGGCAGATGCTGGATGTCATGGGCCTGCTCCAGCAGGGCCGAGTGGACGTGGGATTTCTGGGCGCCGCGGAAGTGGACCGCTTCGGAAACTTGAACACCACCTGGGGACACCGCCACAAAGAAATGCAACGGTTGCCTGGATCCGGTGGCGCCTGCGACATCGCCTGCCTGGCGCGACGCACGGTGGTGCTTCTGGTGCACGACCGCGGGCGTCTGTGCGATCGCGTGGGACACATCACCTCACCCGGTTATGGGTCCGGAAATAGTTGGCGGCGGTCGCAGGGACTGCCGGCAGGATCAGGGCCAGCCGCGGTCATCACCACGCTCGGCGTTTTGCGCTTCGGAATTGACGGCGAGGCATATCTTGTGTCGGTGCATCCTGGGGTGAGCGTGGAAGAAGTGCTGTCGAACACAGGCTGGACACTGCGCGTTGCCTGTGAACTCCTGGAAACGCTTCCACCCAGCGACGAGGAACTTTCTGTGATGAGGGAAATCGACCCGAACCATTTCTGGACGCGCTGAGACGAATACCACCTATGACCAGCCCTTCCAAACTGATGACCATGCGGGACGCCATCGCCCATCACGTTCCATCGGGATCGATGGTCCTGCTGGGCGCGCAATTGGAGCCCATGATTCCGTTCGCGGCTGGCCACGAAATTATCCGCCAGGGCCGGCGTGACTTGACGCTCGTCGGGCCGATCTCAGACATCCTGTTCGACCAGATGATTGGAGCGGGATGCGTGGCGCGCGTAATGGCGGCGTGGGTGGGCAATGTTTCCGCGGGCGTGGGGTACTGTTTCCGGCGCGCCGCGGAGCGGGGAATACCGCGACGCATCGAAACCGTGGACTACTCAAATTTTACACTGGCCCTCGCGCTGCATGCGGCGGCGCTCGGAGTGCCGTTCCTGCCGACCTATTCCACACTGGGAAGCGATTTGCTGAAGAAAAACGGCAACCTGCGCGAATTTCCATCACCCGTGAGCGAGGAACGCTTGGTGGCCGTGCGCGCTTTGCGGCCCGACGTGACAATCTTGCAAGTGCAGCGCGCCGATGCGCAGGGGAATGCGCACATGTGGGGCAGCTTGGGTGTGGCGATAGACGGCACGCGCGCAGCACGGAAAGTAATTTTGGTGGCGGAGGAGATTGTCGAGCCAGAAGTGATCGCCTCGGACCCGAATCGCACGTTGATTCCCGGGTTCCTCGGGACCGCAGTGGTACACGAGCCGTGGGGCGCGCATCCGTCGCCGGTCCAGGGATATTACGGGCGCGACCACGAATATTTCGCGCAGTATCACGACCAGACGCGCCGGCTGGAGGATTTCGATGAGTGGCTGGCGCACTGGATACTGCAAGCCCCGGACCGCAGGACGTATCTAAACTTGGTCGGCGCTGCGCGAACCGAAGCTTTGGGCGTGAGACGGCACGCGCTGGCGGCAGTGGCGGATTTTGGTCACTGATGGCGGAAGATCTATTTTCCAACATTGACGTGACTCCACGCGAAGTGAAGGAACTGCTTGCTCGGGGCGAGAAAATATTCCTGGTGGATGTACGCGAGCCATGGGAATACGCAACATGCCGCATCGAGGGGGCCACTCTGATTTCGATGCAAGATATTCCGAATAGCCTGGCTCTATTCGAGCAGGCGGATGACGTTGTGCTGTTCTGCCATCACGGAATGCGCAGCCGGGATACGGCCGCGTGGCTGCGTTCGCAGGGCGTAGAGGGAGCGCGATCCATGTCCGGCGGAATCGAGCGATGGGCTGTGGATGTGGATCCTCGAGTTCCGAGATACTAAAGGAGAATCAATGACACCCGCGAAAATCAAAAAGAGCCGCACCACGGCCCATTTCATTCATAAACCGGGCTGAACGAGTTGCCGCAAGGCGCGGACGCGCCTTGAGAAACGCGGCTTCAAGCTGTATTTTCGCGACCTTGCCAAGGAACGGCTAACCGCGTCGGAACTGGAAAAATTGATTGGTCGGCGTGATTACAAGGAATTCCTGAACCCACGCAATGAGATTTTCCGACGCAAGAAGATGAAGGAAAAGCCTCCTTCGAGGAGGGAAGCAGTGAAGATGATGGCCAATGAGCCCAACTTGATCCGCAGGCCCGTAATCCTTTGCGGTGGGCGCGTGGTCCTCGGATTCGACGAGAACGGACTCAAGAATCTGTAGCAGCGGTGGTCGGCCGGCTCGAATCTGAAATTTGTTCCAGCTTCTGTGCACGCCACACGAAACGTGAACACCATTGCAGTGATCGGAGCCCGCGCGGCTGGACGGGAAATTGCCCGTGCGGCGGTCATGGGCGGATATCGGACCGTCATCGAAGATGTGTCGCCGGAGTTGGTCAAGGAAGCGATGCAGTATGTCCAGGAGGCGCTGCAGAAAGCCGTGGCGGGAGGGGGGATGACAACGGATGAGAAGAACGCGGCAACCGCGAGACTATCAACAGCGCCAACGGTGGAGGATGCATGCCGGCGGGCAGACGTACTGCTTGAAGCCGGCCCTGAAGAATTGGAGCTGAAGTTCGAAATATTCACGCTTTTCGACCGGTTCGCAAGACCGGGAGCAATTCTCGCCAGCAACACGTCCAGTATCCCGATTACCGATCTGGCGGACATGACCTTTCGAGGGGAGAATTGCATCGGGATGCATTTCACAGGCGGAGCGGCGCGGAAGTATGCCGTGAAGATCACGCGCGGCCAGGAGACTTCGGACGCGACAGTTGCTGCCTGCGTGGAAATGGCACGGCGAATGGGAAGAGACGTAGAGATGGCAATCGAACGAGTGAACGGTTGAAACGAGCCTGGAATGAAGAGCGCCGAGAAAATTGAATTGATAAAGGGCGACCTGACGGAGATGGACACGGACGCCATTGTGAACGCCGCGAATAATGACTTGCAGCTTGGCGGTGGCGTTGCGGGAGCGATCCGCCGCAAAGGTGGGGACGCCATCCAGCAGGAATGCAACGATATCGGGAGCATCCCGGTTGGCGGAGCGGCGATCACTTCGGGTGGAAGCCTGAAGGCCCGCTTCGTCATTCACGCTGCGAGCATGCAACTGGGTGGACAAACGACCGCGCACGGCTTGCGCGCTTCAACCGCGCATTCGTTGCGCATCGCTGCGCAAAAGGGGTTGAAGACGATTGCCTTTCCTGCCGTCGGTACGGGGATCGCAGGGTTTCCGATGGAAGAGTGCGCGGAAATCATGATCAACGAGGCCATGGACCACCTCGAGCGGGGGACATCGCTCGAAAAAATCTATTTCGTATTGATTGACGACCCAGCCTTGAAAAGTTTCCAGAAGGGCTTAAAGCGGGTTGATGGGCGCCCGAAAAAGGCAAGCTCGTGAGCGGCGGCTCACTCAGCGACATGGTTGAGAAAGTGGGGCGAGAGCTGGCCGGCTACGAGCATCCGCTATTCCATTTCGAGGCACAGCCGGGGAACGATTGCGTGGGAGTCGAAATCCGCTTCGACCCGCCCCGCGAGGGATTTCACGATTACAAGTTTCAAGTCCGCCCCAGAGAAATCGAGCACTCGCAATTCCCTTGGACGTTGCAGAAACAGCTCTACGATTGCCTGCACGACTACATCATCGAGACGTTCACACGCAACCCACAGCGGGAAAACTGATCCCCATGCGCCGCGAACTCACGCCGCTAGCAGCGATTCTCAGAGAAATAATTCGCGCCCGCGGCCCCATTACTCTTGCAGAGTACATGGAGGCCTGCCTCTACCACCCGGAGCTTGGCTATTACACGCAGTCACCCCAACAACCCCGGCGCGACTACTTTACGAACGTAGACGCCAGCCCGATTTACGGCCGCTTGCTCGTCCGGCAGTTTTACCAGATGTGGACGGAATTGGAACAGCCGAACCCATTCCTGCTGGTTGAGGCGGGAGCTGGGACCGGAGCGCTGGCCAAGCAGGTGCTCGATTTTGCAGCGCTGTCGTGGCCCGATTTCTATACAGCAGCTAAATACGTCGCCGTGGAACGGTCCGCCGAGCGTCGCGCTGCGCAGGCAGGTTCACTTGCACCGCATGTAGCGCGCGGCCGGTTCGCATCCGCATCAACAATGCCTAAGGAAATTCGTAGCGGCTGCATATTTTCGAACGAGTTGATCGACGCCCTGCCAGTCCACCGGGTGGTGCGCGAAAGCGGCGCGGTGCGTGAGCTCCACGTGACGATTTCGGAGCATGGCTTCATCGAGCGAGTGGGACCGGTCTCATCACCCGACCTGACAAACTATTTCGCCGAGCAAGGCATTACGCTCGTGGAAGGGCAGCAGGCAGAAGTATGTCTTGAAGCCCGTCGGTGGATCGAGAAGGCAGCCCGCAGCCTCAGCCGGGGCTTTGTGCTGACAATTGATTACGGCCACGCGGCACAGCAGCTATACGACGAGCATCACATGCGCGGGACGTTGCTGGCGTACTCAAGGCATCGTGCGAACGAGGATTATTTCCGCGCACCCGGCGAACAAGATTTGTCGGTGCACGTGAATTTTACCGCCCTGGAGATTTATGGAGAACGAGGCGGCCTGATTCGTACCGGTCTCACGTCGCAGACAAATTTCATGCTGGCTCTGGCTCGGCAAAGCAATTTTGAGGACATAGAATCCCCCGGCATGGACGAGGCGCAACGTACGCGCGCGCGTTTGCTGTTCAAGACGCTGATCTACCCGGAGGGCATGGGCGAAACGTTTCAAGTTCTGGTGCAGCACAAGGGAATAGAATCGCCGCGCGTGGTGGGACTTGAGCCGCTATAATCTGGCCGCCGGGAAATATCTCAGTTTTGCGGCGGAGATTTTTTCAAGACTGGCTTGTTTTCCGCCGTCGCGTCCGCCGGTGCAGGTGTAGCGGCTGCCGCTGCCGGGGTACCGGCACCCCCTGCAGGCGCCGGCTGTTTTGCAGGAGTGCTATCCGTGGGAGCGGTGGCCGCGGCATCTGCCCCGCCTTCGGAGTAAGGCTTGGCCTTGTACCTCGCGATTTCATCTTGCGCGCCTGCGGTGTCGTCGCCGGTGTGCTCAGCCAGTTGGTATTCGTTGACGGCGCGAGTGCGCTGATCGAGCAGGTCGTAAATCTTCCCGATATAGATGTGGCTCCAGACTTCCACCCACTTGGGATCCTGGTCTCCGCCGAGCGCCGCGCGGAAGGCGTTGGCCGCCGCCTGGTAATTTTTCTGGTAGAACATCGCCTCGGCCATGCGGAATTGCGCGAGCGAGCTGCTAGGTGAGATGTTGAGCGCCCTCTGGTATTCCTTGATGGCTTCGTAATATTTCCCCTGCTCGGCCAAGGCCTCGCCGCGCGCGATGGAGGCGCGGACACGCAGTCGGTTGCTGGACTTCAGCAGGTTGTTGTTCGGATCAATGGTGATGCCGTTGGGCTTGGGGCGGCCGAAAGTTTCCACCACAAAATCCGAGGTGGTGCCGGTGACAAGAATTTTCTTGAGCTCCGGATTTCCTTCCGTGTCCACCCTCACTTCGACAGGCATGCGGAAGGTGTCCAACTCTTGATGGACTTTACCGACGATGCGGAAACCCTTCGGCGTGCGGTAGACGATGTACTCGAGCTTGAATTGAGGAATGCCGGTGGAGTTCAGCCATTGCGAGAAAAACGCCGTGAGGTTCAAAGGCGGCTGGCCCTTGACGGGCGCGGGAGCCTTGGAGGCGGCCGCTTTTTCGAATTCGTCGATGGAGATCGATTTCCCTTCGTATTTCTTGTACGCGTCGCGCAGCAGGGCATTGAATGCGTCGTCACCCAATTGCGTGCGCAGCATGTGGAATATCAGCGCGCCCTTGTCCGCAACCACCGAACGGTATTCGTTGGAATAGGTATTCAACCGGTTGGCTTGGGAGATCGGCGCCTGGTCTTCATACATCAGGGCGCCCACGGCAAAGTCCTCGAGAGCTTTGTGAAGTCCCGCAACGCCGTTCGACTGCTCCGCGTACATGGCCTCGGCGTAGCTCGAGAGCCCATCTGTGAGCCACACATCCGAGGAGGATGCGGGCAGCACGCGACTGCCCCACCACTGCTGGGCAGCCAGCAGCGAGAGCAGGCGATCGTTGCCCTTGGAGAACCATTGACGGGCGCCGACGAGCAGCAGGCCCGGGGCAGAAAATCCGGAAACAGTCCCCTCCGGCAGTTGCGCAATGGTGAAGGTCTCGCTCGGCATGGCCCCGAACACGTCGGAATAATAAATGGCGATGTGCGCGAGCGAGTTCCCGTAGGCATTCGCGGAGACTTTCTGGGTCGACGGCGCGTACACAGAGACACTGATGCCTTCTGTCAGCACAGGCGTGAGTTGTAGGTTGCCCGCGACGAATGACCCGACCGGGGCAGCTTCATCGCAATGAAAAATGTATGTCGCCTGTCCGACAAGCTTTCCGATGCCAGGGGCGACGGTCGGCGCCTCGGATTTTCCGGTGCCCACAACGGCGAACGTGTCCGGGACGATGAGCTTGAAGGTGCCGGTGTAACGGTTTGAGGGGAAATTCGTGAGTGGAAACCAGCGCGCCGGAAGCAGCAGGTATGCCGAAGTCTTCTCGACCGAGGCAAAGCGTACGCCTTTAGTGGGACTGTCCTCTTCGCTGGAGACCGGTCCCGAATACTCGAAAATCAAAGAAACCATTTTGCCGGGAGTAGCGGATTCCGGCAGGCCGACATTGAGGATCAGCGGATGATTCTTGTCGCGTTCGAATTCGAGCGGCTTGCCACCCGGGACATGGACGGAGCTCAGTTTGAGGTCGGGATGGAGCTCCACGACTACAGTCTTGGACACCTGGTTGGCGACAAAATCCACCTTGGCCTGCGCGATGATCGTTTGGTCATCGGGGTGCAGCAGTACCTCAACATTATAATTGGCGGCTCGGAAGGGGAACGCGCGAGGAGCCTGCGCCCGGGCAGCGGCAGCGAAAGTAAAGACAATCGCCAGGACGGCGACAAAGCGACAGATCTTCAACAAGAACTATCCTTTCCCCTGAAGCCGGATAAGCCCCGCTAAGTAAGATACCTGACGGGCGCGCTCAGTTGCCCAACAGCAAAGATTACATCATCCGCGCAAAGATGTCCGCAGCGCGGTCGATGGCGCCGCCCGGCCCAAGGCGGGCTCGGACTTTGCCGAGCTCAGTCTTCATTTCATCCCGTGCCGCTTGCGAACCGAGTAAGCGGCTAACCTGGTGCGCCACAGCCGCAGAAGTGAATTTCTCCTGCACGAACTCCGCGGCGACCTGTTTGCTAGCGATCAGGTTGACCATACCTATGAAGGGAGTGCGGATCATCCTGCGCAGGATGAGTGCGCTCACCCCGCTCACGCGGTAGACAATGACCATCGGGGTGCACAGCAGCGCTGCTTCCACCGTTGCTGTCCCGCTGGCGACGATGGCGCAATCTGCGGCGGCGAGAGCGTCATAGGTTGCGCCTTCCACACGGGTGACGCCCACACCGGGACGTGTTGCCTGGCGGGCGAAGAAATCGGCGCCGAGACCCGGGGCGGCGGCCAGGACGAACTGCACACCGTCAATCTTCTCCGGTCCGGCGGTCAACCGAGAACAGGCATCGAGGATGCGTGGATAGTGCTGGCCAATCTCGCTGCGACGGCTTCCGGGGAGGAGTGTGACGATGGGACGGCCAGCGTCGAGGTCATAGCGCGCGGCGAATTCCTGGCGCGTCATGCTCGCGCGGACCACATCCACCAACGGGTGGCCCACAAAGTCCACGGGCACGCCCGCAGCGCGGTAAATCTTCTCCTCGAATGGAAATATCACCACCATGCGGTCCACCAGGCGCTTGATCATGCGCATGCGCCCCGCTCGCCAGGCCCAAACCTGCGGGCCGATAAAATAGCCGACCGGAATACCATTACGTTTCACGCGACGGGCGACGCCGAAGTGTGTGCTAGGTGAGTCCACGAGAATCGCAAGCGCGGCCTGACGGCGAATGGCTTCGCTGGCGAGCTGGCGCTGGACGCGAATCACGGTAGGAATCTTGTGCACCACTTCCGACAGACCAACGACGGCCACCTGATGAAAGTCGGCGATTAATTCGACCCCGGCTTCAGCCATGCGCGGCCCGCCCATGCCAAAGAGAGTCGCACCAGTCCTGGCGCGGAGGGCAGCGGCGAGCCGCGCGGCGTACATTTCACTCGAAGCTTCCCCGGCGGAGATGAGCACCGGTTTGGCGGTCATCGGGCGAGCCTGCCGCGATGGACTGAATCGAAGTGCGAAGGTGCTGGCGAATTCGAAGAATGCGAATTGAGCGGCGGTGCTGCGTCAATCATCGGCGGGCAACGGTTGCGAGAATCCGGACGCACCCGCGCCGGGCAGCGCCACGGTCAGTTCCTGCTCCTTGTACTGGAGCTGATAGAGGCGGTAGTAGATGCCGCGCAGGACCAGCAATTCCTGATGCGAGCCCTGCTCGCGCAGGCGGCCTTTGTGGAAGACGAGGATACGGTGCGCGTGCTGGATGGTACTTAAGCGGTGTGCAATGACCACAGAGGTGCGGCCTTCGAGCAGACGATCGAGGGCTTCGCGAATCAGCAGCTCGGTCTTGGTGTCCACGCTCGAGGTGGCTTCGTCGAGGATCATGAATTTCGGATTGTGCGCCAGGGCGCGCGCAAAGCTCACGAGTTGCCGCTGACCCACGGAGAGAGTGGCGCCGCGCTCGGTGACGGGCGTTTCGATTCCTTGCGGCAATGACTCGAGGTACGGCCCGAGGCCGACTTCTCGCAATGCGCGTTCCGCAGTAGCGCGATCGATGGTTGAGGTGCCGAGCTTCACGTTGGATTCCAGCGTGCCGGTGAACAGGAAGGGATCCTGCAGCACGATTCCGAACAGGCGGCGCAGATCATCGAGCTGCATTTCGCGGATATCCACGCCGTCGAGAAGGATCTGGCCGCGCTGAATGTCGTAGAAGCGCAGCAGGAGCTGGATGATGGTAGTTTTTCCCGCGCCGGTGTGGCCGACGATAGCTAGCGTTTGGCCGGGCTCAACGCGGAAGGAGACGTCGCGCAGCACCCATTCGTCATCTTTGGGCGCGCTGCCGCCGTTGTATGCGAACCATACGTTGCGGAATTCGATTTCGCCCCGCGGCGCAGGCAAGCGGCGGATGTCACTCGGCGAAGCGATGGTGACCGGTTCATCCAACAGGCCAAAGATGCGCTCCGACGCCGCCATCGCCGCCTGCAAGATGTTGAATTTCTCGCTGAGATCCTGGATCGGCCGGAAGAACCGCTGAGCATACTGGATGAATGAAATCAGCACGCCAAGGGTGAAAGTACCGGCAATCACGCGAATACCGCCGACCCAATACAGCAGCGCCACGCCTGACATGCTTAACAGTTCGACGGCGGGGTAGAAATAGGAGAACGCGTCGATGGCGTCTTTGTACGCTTCCATATGGAGGCGATTCAACTCCGCGAATTGCGCGCGCGATTTCCGCTCGCGGTTGAAAAGCTGCACCACGGACATTCCGCTGATGTGTTCCTGCAAAAATCCGTTGATGCGCGCGATGGCCGTCCGGATGTTGCGGTTCGCGTCCCGCACATGATTGCGGAAGAAGTACGTCAACAGAAACATGAAGGGCAGCGGTGAAAGTGTCGCCAGCGCGAGCAGCGGATGCCAGCGGACCAGGAAAATGGCCAGACCGATCAGCAGCACGAAATCGTTAAGCATTGCCGCGACGCCGGAAGCGAAAAGATCGTTCAGTGCGTCCACGTCCGTAGTGGCGCGGGTCACAAGCCGGCCCACGGGAGTGCGGTCGAAGAAGCTCATCGGCAAGCGCTGCAAATGCTCGAAGATCTCCTTGCGCACGTCGTACATGGTCTTCTGCCCGACCGATTGCATGATGCGCATCTGCAAATATTGAAGCGCGAAGCTGGCCGCAAGCGATCCAAGGTAGGCGAGAAGGATCAAACTGAATCCCACCAAGGCCACCTTCGCGGCAATCGCTCCGTGAGCTACGGGAACTATGAATCGGTCAACGCCGCGGCCAAAAAGAAAGGGACCCACGATTTCCATGCCGGCCACCGCCAGGCTCATCGCCACCGCCAAAAATACCTGCCAGCGGTACGGGCGCAGGTACCTCATCAGGCGCTGCGTCAGCCGCGTGTCGTACAGCTTGCCGAGCTTCTCTTCTTCGCGGAAATCACTCATTCGCGCGCCAGCTCTTCTTCGAGTAATTGTTTCTGATACAGATCCGTATAGTACCCGCCCATCGCCAGCAGTTCATCGTGCGTGCCGCGCTCGATGATGCGGCCATTGCGAAGAACCACGATCTGATCGGCGTTTTTCACCGTGGAAACGCGATGCGAAACCACAATCGTGGTGCGCTCCCGCATGACCGACTGAAGTCCGCTCAGGATTCGATCTTCGGTGGCCGTATCGACACTCGAAAGGCTGTCGTCGAGAATCAGAATTCTGGGCTTGCGGAGAATCGCACGTGCCAGTGATGTTCGTTGTCTTTGGCCGCCTGAAAGGGTGATGCCGCGCTCGCCAAGAATCGTTCCGAAGCGATCCGGAAAGCTCTGAATTTCGCTCGAGATACTCGCGATTTCGGCGGCTTCGAGCACCGCTTCATCCAACACGTTTTCAACACCGAATCCGATGTTTTCACGAATCGTCTCGCTAAATAGAAAAACGTCCTGCGGCACATATCCGATGGCCCGCCGCAATTCGGCGATCGGGTAATCTCGAATCGACTGCCCATCGATCAAAACAGTTCCGGGAGGGGCCTCCCATAATCGCGCGATCAGGGCTGCCAGCGTCGATTTGCCGCTGCCCGTTGGCCCGACAATCGCAAGTGTCGAGCCGCGCGGGACGTACAGGCTGACATCGTGCAGGATAGCTGGTTTCGGCTCGCTTCCGGCCGCGGAAGGATACGCGAACGTCAAATGCCGGAACTCAATTTCTCCGCGTATAGCAGTTTCCGTATTCCCGTGCGGTACCGCAGACGAAATAGACTGGCTCGAAGGGTGGGGATCGCCATTCGACGGCTGGCCTGCCTTAGCAGGCAAAGCGGCATCCCGGATATTCGGCTCGGCCGTGAGAATGTACATCAAGCGCCCCATGGACGCAGCGCCGCGCTGGAATATGTTGGTCACCCAGCCGAGCGCAATGATCGGGAAAATCAGCACGCCCAGGAACGCATAGAAGGACCAAAGCGTACCGAGCGAGACCTTCTGCTGCATCACCAGCATCCCGCCTCGGCCGAGCAGGATCACGAAACTCACGCCGATCAGCGCTGTTAGCGCAGGAAAGAAGAGGCTCCAGGAACCGATGAGCTTGATGTTGCTGTCCACATAGTGGCGGTTGGCCTTCTCGAACAGCGCAATCTCCGGCATCTCCTGCACATATGCACGCACCACCCGCACGCCGGTCAGGTTTTCCTGAGCCCGCGTGGACAGCGCTCCGAGCGCTGCCTGAATTTGTTCCGATAACCGGTGTATCTTCTGGCCAAAAAAATACACGGCCAGCACGACTACCGGAACGGGAGTGAGGACCCAGAGCGTGAGCGTAGGGGAAAGTCGGACCATGAAATAGAGGGCCACCACCGACGTTGCAATGGTAGTCGCTGTGTACATGATTCCCGGGCCTAGCACCATGCGCACGGCGTTCAGATCGTTCGTCGCGCGCGACATCAAATCCCCGGTCCGGTTCGACACGTAGAACTCCGGGTCGAGCCTAACGAAACGGTCAAACAAATCGTTTCGCAGATCGAACTCGATTTCGCGCGACACGCCGATCAGAATCCAGCGCGTCCAGAATGAAAAAATTCCCTTGACGATCATGGCGATGACGATCGTCCAGCAATAGAACGCCAGCGCGTGGCGGTTCAAGGGAGAATAGGATCGAAGAAACGGCCACAGGGTCGCCCGAGCTGTGCCCGAAAGCGTCGTCAGCGGCTGCGGAAGACCGGTCAGCAGATCGGCGATGATGCCCTGGACTAGCTGCGGAAGCGCAGCGACGATGCCCATCAACAAATCGAGGACCAGTCCGAGCGCGACCATCGCCTTGTACCGCGCAACATAGGGCAGCAACGGCTTCAGGTTCTGCCAGCCCGAGGGCTTGCGCTGGGGGCGGGCAGCGGCGGCGACGGGTTGTGCGATGGCGCTCATTGGTGTAATTGGGACTGTGGCGTATCCAGCGCCGGAACTTCTCCGAGAAATTGATCGAAATTGCGGTCGAGCGACTGGTAGCGCTTCAGTGCAGGATTCCAGCGCACCCCAATCGTTTGAATGTAGCCTCCGGCAGGTTTGGCCATGGGCGTGAAGTACATTTCCAGGCCTTTCTGCGCATCCTCCTCGTACTGCAGCCGCCAGCCGGTGACCGGCGAGAGCGGAGTGCCGCCCATAAATCCCTTGGCGTTCTTCAAGTGGTCTTCACAGCGGAAGATTTCTTTCCAGGTGCCCGCTTCGTTTTCGAGCACCGCCAGGCGCGTCACCAAGGTTCCGGCCATGGCCGTCTGCGGCGTGGCCTTCACACGATTGATGGCCAGGATCTGCTGGTGGCCGTTTTTCGCCAGGTCGCCGAAGAGCAGCACGTCGGTATCCGTGCCGAGCGCATTGTCCGCGGCAATTTGAATGTCCGCGGGAATTGCTGGAGCAGAAGGAGCTGCAGTGGCAGCCACTTGCTTGGCCGGTGGCGAAGGTTGGGAGCATCCAACGCTCGAGGCACAAACCGCCGCCACGATTCCGGAAGCCGCGATGAGAGTGATCTTGGTCATGAGAGAGGTCAAAGGCTCGAAGCCGCCATCATGATTTCTGAAACCTTGCCTTCGGACTGGCTGCACAATTCTTCCACCACCTGCGGAACATCCGATGCGCTCCATCCGAAATTGTAAAAATACAATTGTAGCTGCTGGTCGCCCTCGACGGAAGGACTCTCGGAGTCCGATTTTCCGTAAATTTCCGTCCGTGACGGATGCGACAGTTCTAATGAGCAGCAAGAATTTCCTCCAGCCGGGCCTCAAAATTTTCCTCGCCTTCAGACCACAACCGGATCTGGTCAACTGGCAGCGCCTCCTCGATGCCGCGCACCCAGGCGAACAGTTTGCGGATGTTCTCGCGCGTCTTCTCCAGATACATTTGTAGATTCGCGGGCTCCTCCATGGATGCAAGAAAACTAGCTTCTTCAGGACTCTGCGGCAAGGCCCTGGCGGAACGGCGGAAGCCGAGAAGTCCAGCATGGCCGGTG
>Ga0210408_10001192_pt1 | contig 28012 bp, 25 predicted proteins | sample IncBWH4MmetaG_FD_155471 | JGI IMG/M metagenome (GOLD analysis project Ga0210408, IMG submission 155471) | Forest soil microbial communities from Barre Woods Harvard Forest LTER site, Petersham, Massachusetts, United States - Inc-BW-H-4-M | ecosystem: Environmental > Terrestrial > Soil >...
CATGCTGGACATTGAAGTCCCGCGGGTCGCGGACTTCACGAAAAATCGAGATCAGCGTTTCCATCGAGGCCTCCCCGAATCAGGAAAGCCTCCTTCAGAATCAACTTTTACTTCCAGGGCAATACGGTTCTACTTATCTGCGATTCCCCTGCCCCGAAGGGGGAGGGTGGCGAGCGTAGCGAGCCGGGTGGGGCTTCCTTCTAGTCGAGTCGTCCAATTGTATTTGTTTGAGCAGGCGCCCCCACCCGGCCGCGCGCTGCGCGCGCGTCCACCCTCCCCCTACGGGGGAGGGATTACCCAACCTGCGCCCGTTCCACCGACGCGCGGATCACCGGGATTTCGTGATCGGGGAGGGGGCGCATCCATTTCTTGCGCTTGAGCGCGGCGTCGACGTAGGGCGCAAGCTCGGCGGCTTTCTTTGCTTCGCGCGCTTCCACATCGGCCTTGAAATCCGGCATCACCTCGCGGGCGAACAGCTCGAGCGAAGAGCAGATGTCCTCGTGCCGATTGCGGCCGGCCTGCTGCAGGAAAATCACCTGATCGATGCCGGCTTCCTGAAAACTCTTCAGATGCGCGCGCATGTCGTCGGGCGTGCCGATGCCGCCCTGGCCGAAGGTGTGCTGGTCGGTGGCCGCCGCGATCAGCCGGTCGGTTCGGTCGCCGCGCCGGGCGATGAAATCGGACCACAGGCGGGTGCGGCCCGGCACCGTGTCCTGGGCGACCAGCGCCTGGATCGCGTAACCGAAGAACTCGAAGCCTTCCTGGCCGCGCCGGATCGCCTCGGCGCGGTCGCGATGCACCGAGAACGCCGACACCATGGCGATGTTGGCGTTGACCCGGTGGCCGACCGGCACGCACTGATCCGATTTGATGATGCCGTAATAGATGCTGCTCCAGGTGCGCGCTTCATCCGGATCGAGAAACGAGAAGGCGAGCGCGCCGACGCCGAGGCTCGCCGCGATCTTGATGGTCTCGCGGTTGGTGCACGCCATCCACATCGGCGGATGCGGCTTCTGCACCGGCTTCGGCACCACGTTGCGGCACGGCATCGAGAACGATTTGCCCTCGTAGCCCGGGTAGGGGGTCAGCACCATCATGTTGGCGATCTGCTCGGCCGCCTCGATCGCCATCGCGCGCTTTTCCTTGGCGGGGATGCGGAAGCCCCCAAGCTCCATGCGCGTTGCGCCTTCGCCGATGCCGAAGTCGAGCCGCCCGTCGCAGAGGATATCGAGGGTGGCGAGGCCCTCGGCCGTACGCGCCGGGTGATTGTAGTTGGGGATGACCTGACGGATGCCGTGAGCGAGGCGGATGCGGCTCGTCAGCGCGGCCGCACTCGCGAGGAACACCTCGGGCGCCGAGGAATGAGAATATTCGTCGAGGAAATGATGCTCGACCTGCCACGCGTAGTCGTAGCCGAGCCGGTCCGCGAGCACCATTTGCGCCAGCGCGTCCTTGAACAGGCGGTGCTCGTCGCCTTCGCCCCACGGCTTCGGCAATTGCAATTCGTAGAACACGCCGAACCGCATGGGCTTTTCTCCGCGAGGTGGCGGCGCGGAGTATAACGCATCGTAGCCTGCATGACGTCCGCGAATGCGGGCGGAAATGCGGGGGCGGTCCCGGATGTGGCCCGCTGCGCGGGCTCATCCGGGCTACATAATCAAAATTCTTCCGGGCAGGGGTCGACCAACGCCCACAGCTCGGCGCCGTTGGTGACGTGCTTCATCTTGCTGGTGAGCCCGCCGTGGCGCGCAATCCAATCCTTCACCGGCTGGGGATAATACTGCATCAGCTCCTGGGTGCCTGAGTAGCTGGTAATCTTCATGCCGGCGGTCCAGCGCTGATCGTAATAAGCCAAGTGGAACCCGAGGCTCGCGCGCGGCGTCACGCAAATTCGCTTCGCCGGAACGATGCCCAGAACGAGCGTGCAGGCGGAATTGCAGATGCCGTCGATGATGACGCGCTCGCCCGCGTCGCGCAGGCGCTCGTATTTTGCTTCGTACGATTTGATTTCGCCGCCGTGGTCGCGGGTGATGCGGTAGTCCGCAAGCGCCGGTCCGGCGCCCAGCATGAGTGCGAGAACAAGCCCGCGCCCAAGCCATGCCGATCCCGCCCGTGTGGTCCGTCCCGTCCCCGACATCCCCGCTCCCACCAGCGGCGTTGCTCGAACTGCCCCAACGCCGGCAGAAAATGGGGCGATTGTGGTAAAAGGAAGGTTAGCGGACGTTTCCCCATTTCATGCTCGGCCTTGTGGCGGGCATCCACCTCTCAGAAGCGCAGATATATCAAAGACGTGGATGGGCCGGGACACGCCCGGCCATGACGGGTCGGTTTAACCCTCGCGCGCGATATGGCGGCGGCGGATGCGCCGCACCACCCACCAGATCACCAGCACCGTGACCGGCACCAGTCCGGCGATGATGTACGACGGGTCGACCGGTTCGCCGGCGTCGTGCGCCGCTTTCACGACGTAGCCGAGGAGCCCGATGACGTAGTAGCTGATCGCCGCGACCGAGAGCCCTTCGACCGTTGCCTGCAGGCGCAACTGCAAGCGCGTGCGTTCGTTCATCGATTGCAGCAGGTTGCGGTTTTGCTGCTCGAGTTCGACGTCGACGCGGGTGCGCAGCAGGTTGGCGGCGCGGGCGAGCTTGGTCGAGAGATTGGCTTGCCGTTCCTCGACGGTGGCGCAGGTGCGCATCGCCGGTGCCATGCGCCGCGCCAGGAACGCCGACCAGGTCGGATAGGTGCTCACCGGCCGTTCGCCGATCGTGTGCAGGCGCAGCTGCACGATTTCGTTGTAGGCGCGGCTGGCGCCGAAGCGGAACAGGCTTGCGGCGCCGCCCGCCTCGAGTTCCGCAGCGAGCGCGGTCAATTCGTCGAGCAGGCGGTGGTTGGCGGTGAGCCCTTCGGCGCGCTGCATCTCTTCGGTGAGTTCCGCAAGCCGTTTTTCGATGCGGCCGACCGACGGCGCGAGGCGTTGCGCCTCCGGCAGGCCGAGCAAAGCGAGCGTGCGATAGGTCTCCGCCTCGATCACCCGCTGCACCAGCCCGCCGGCGCGCTCGGGTCCGAGCCCGCGGTCGACCACGAGGATGCGCACGAATCCGGCCGGGTCGCTCTTGAAATCGGTGGCGACGAGCGCCGCTCCGTCGCCGGTCTCGAACGCGGCGATGCCCGCGCGATCAAACAAACGTTCCGGCGCGAGGCTCTCCAATCCGTCGGCCAGGAGATGCAGGTCGAGCGCGACCAGCGCCGGCCCGGGCTGCGGCAGGAGCGCCATCGGCCCGGCGAGCGCGGATGCCGTGGGATGGAACGGCGCGCCGCCCGGCGCGAGCCGCTCGGCCGGCAGTTCCCAGGTGTAGGTCGTGAACTCGGAGTGCTGCTCCCACCGCAGCGTTGTGCTGCCGAAGGCGACGTGGTGCTGCTTGTCGGACGGCTTGGGCGCGAGCAGGCCGCGCCGCGTGCAGAAGTCGACGAGGGCGGCGCGGTCGGCTTCCGCCCCCTCGGCGCTGGTGTCGAACGCGAAGTGCAGTACGCGCCGCGGCGACTCGATCGGCGTGAACGGACGCGCATGCACCTCGCCGAGCACCGCCGCGCGCAGCGGATGCGGCGCGAGGCGGGCGGCGCCGCCTTCGATGCTGATTTCGGCGCTCATGACGTTGCGCGGTTCGCGCCGCTCATGCCGCGGCGGCGTTCAGGATCGCTTTGCAGGCGCGGTCGGCGGCGTCGGCGGCTGCGGGATTGCGCGTGATCAGGGCCGCAACGATCGCGCCGTCGATGACGATGCCCAACGTGTGCGCCACTTGATCGGGATCGGCGAGGCCCGCCTCGCGGCATAGCGCGGAGAGCCGCCCGAGCACGACCTGCTTGTGTGCGATCGCAAGCGAGCGCATGCGATCGTCCGACTTGTCGCTCTCCGCCACCGCATTGATGAATGGACAACCATAGAAGTCTTCGCGGTCGAACCAGATTTTCAGAATCGGTCCGATTCTCCGTAGGCGTTCGATCGGCGCGCCGCCCGAGCCGTCGAGCTCGTTGAGGAACCACGCGCGCCACGTGCGGCCCTCGCGCTCCAGCACCGCTTCGACGAGGCCGTCTTTCGAACCGAATACTTTGTAAAGCGTGGTCTTGGCAGTGTTGGCCGCCTCGACGATGGCGTCCACGCCGATCGAATTGACTCCGTAGCGGCAGAAGAGACGCGTCGCCGCTTCGATCAACCGCTCGCGCGGCGGGATCAGCTCGCGTGGCTCTTCGGCCGTATGAGTTCGATCGGCGACTTGCATGGCTTCACTTACCCCCGCGGCGCGGTGAACCGCAACCTTGCGCCTGATGCGAAAATCGGCATGGCGCCATCTGGCCGTGACCGACTCTTCGGCAGATTCGACCGTGACGCCTGCCGCCCGCGACTGTCCTCGCTGACTCGTCAGCATTTTTCCCGCTGGCACGGCTTCTGCATACTACAGAACGGTCGGTAGCCATTGCCGCAGCGAGCGGCAGCGGGACGAAAATCCCGCGTCCGGGTGCCACCGACAGAAGAGAAAATCATGACTCAAGCCGTTGCAAAGACTGCATTAACCGGCTGCCTCGCCCCGATCGACAAGGATGGGCTCGACGCCCTGATCGCCAAGGGCAAGGCGGACCCCAAGGCGATCAAGACGCTCAAGTGCAAGACCGTGGCCGAGGGCCGCTTCCGCCATCTCAACTTCGTGCGCAGCCTTCCGCCCTACATCGTCGACGAGCCGCCCGCGCTGCTCGGCGACGACACCGCGCCCAACCCGTCAGAAGCTTCCCTCGCGGCGCTCGGCTCGTGCCTTGCGGTCGGCATTCACGCCAACGCGGTCGCGCGCGGCATCACCGTGTACAAGCTTGAGATCGAGCTTGAGGGCGACCTCAACATAACCGCCGTCTGGGGCACCGGTGATCTCTCCGACAAACCGGTCGGCTTCACCGACGTGCGCGCCAAGGTGACGCTCGAAGCCGATCTTCCGCGCGCCGAACTCGATGCGCTCGTTGCCCACGCGCGTGTGTGGTCGCCCGTCGCCAACACCTTCTCACGCCCGGTGAACCTCGAAGTCGCGCTTGCCTGAGCGCACTGGAGGACGCTTCATGCTCGACGTAGGCACGTTGCGCCGGGACCGCGCGGTCAAACCCGCCGGCGCAACGGTCGTCGAGTCGGTTCGCCGCATCGCCGCGCGCGATCTCGCGCCGCTCGTGCGCGAGATCGACGCCGGCCTTTATCCCGAGCAGGTGCTCCGATCATTCGGCGCCGCCGGTGCCTTCAGCACGCACCTGCCGAGCGGCAAGGGCGAAGCCGATCTTTCCACTGCCATCGCCGCCATGGCGGCGGCAAGCGAGCATTGCCTAGCGACGGCGTTCTGCATGTGGTGCCAGAACGCGCTCGGCTGGTACGTGTTCACGTCGAATAACGTGGCGCCCAAAGAAACCATCGGGCGTGCCGCAGCGCGCGGCGAGGCGCTGGGCGGCACCGGCCTCTCCAACCCGATGAAGACCTTCTTCGGCATCGAGACCATGCGCCTCAAGGCGCGTCGTGTCGGCGGCGGATTCGAAGTGCGCGGCGCGCTGCCCTGGGTCTCGAATCTTGGGCCTGATCATTATTTCGGCGCCGTGTTCGAACTGGAAGACGCGCCGCGCCATTTCGTCATGGCGGTCGTGCCGTGCGCCTCCGAAGGCCTGCGCCTCGTCGGCGACCACAAGTTCGTCGCGCTCGACGGCACCCGCACGTTCGGGGTCCAGTTCCGCGACGTCTTCATCCCCGATGCGAACGTGCTCGCCGATCCGATCGAGCCTTACTTGAAGCGCATCCGTGCCGGCTTCGTGCTGCTGCAAGCCGGCATGGCGATCGGCCTGATCCGCGGCTGCATCGACCTCATGCGGCAGACGAAGTCGTCTCTCGGGCACGTGAACAAGTATCTCGAGATGCAGCCCGAGGACTTCGAGCAAAAGCTCAAGACGCTTGAAGCGACGGTTGAGCTGCTTGCGGCAACGCCGTTCGAGCCGGATCCCAGCTATTGGCGCCAAGTGATCGAGACGCGCCTTGCCGCGGGCGAGACGTCCGTCGCCGCCGCCCATTGGGCGATGCTTCACTGCGGGTCGCGCGGCTACATCGCGACCGGTGCCGCGCAGCGCCGTCTGCGCGAAGCCTATTTCGTTGCCATCGTCACGCCGGCAACCAAACAACTCCGGAAAATGCTCGCCGACACGCCGGTGTAGGGTTCCGGAGACAATCGGGAGAGAGACGCTCGAACGAATTGGGATGCGCTCGAGCACAGGAGCAAGCCATGAGCGACAAGGTCCTCGTTACGCCAGCCGAACTTGCCGACTTGTTGAAGTCCGGGAACTTGGTTCTCATCGACACCCGCGATCCTGCGACGTACGCGGCCGGCCACCTGCCGGATGCGGTCAACATCCACGACATCTTCACCTACCTCGCGACCTCCACCCCGGAAGGCCTCAAGGCACTCACTGACAAATTCGCCACGGCGTTCGGCGGTGCCGGCCTCTCCGGCGCGGAGACCGCCGTCATTTATGAGCAGTCGATGACTACCGGCTTCGGCCAGTCGTGCCGCGGCTACGTGCTGCTGCGCTACCTCGGCTATCCCAAGGTGCTGATCCTGCACGGTGGCTATGCGGCCTGGACCGCGGCCGGCCTGCCGACCACCACCGCGCTGCCGACGCCGACGCCCAAGAGCTTCACGGTCGATCCCAAAGCGGCGTCGATCTTCGTCGAACTCGCCGAGATGAAAGAGATGGTTGACAACCCCTCGATCGCCAAGCTCGACGTGCGCGACGTCGACGAATGGATCGGGGAAAGCTCCTCGCCCTACGGCAAGGACTTCTGCCCGCGCAAGGGCCGTATTCCCGGTGCCGTGTGGATCGAGTGGTACCGCATGATGAAGCCGACGCCGACCGGACCGATGCTCAAGTCGCGCGATGAAATACTCGCCGAATGCGCGACCGTCGGCATCGGCCCGGAGACGCCGGTCGTGCTCTACTGCTTCAAGGGCGCGCGCGCCTCGAACACGCTCGTCGCGCTTAACGAAGCCGGCGTCGACGACGTGCGCATGTACTTCGGCTCGTGGAACGAATGGTCGCGCGATCCCTCGCTGCCGATCGAAGAGGGCCTGCCGTTCGGCAAGCCCGCCGCCGTCACCGCGCAAGCCGCGGAATGACGCAAGACGGTCATTGCGAGGAGCCCGAAGGGCGACGAAGCAATCCGGGATCCGCCGTGCGTGCCCCTTGGATTGCTTCGGCAGTGCGTTCCTCGCAATGACGAAAGCTCGGACATGTCGACCTTCGACGATCCGTTCGATCCGCGGCTGAGCCTTGCCGCCGGCTGCAGCTGCGGACGCCATGCGGACGAGCACGCGCACGCGCGCGCGGCCAGTGAAGAAGAGCGCTACGAGGGCGTGGTCGCTTCCGCGGTCATGCGAGCGCTGTTTCCCGAGGACGCGGCGCGCCGCACTTTTCTCAAGACCGCGGGAGCCTCGACCGCGCTCGCCGCCGTCTCGCAGTTCCTGCCGCTGCGACTCGCGGCGGAGATCTTTGCCGCCAGCGGATCGCTGGAAAAGACCGATCTCAAGATCGGCTTCATCCCGATCACCTGCGCGACGCCCATCATCATGGCGCATCCGCTCGGCTTCTATTCCCGCCACGGGCTCAACGTCGAGGTGGTGAAGACGGCGGGATGGGCGGTGGTTCGCGACAAGACGCTTAACAAGGAATATGACGCCGCCCACATGCTCTCTCCGATGCCGCTCGCCATCACCTTGGGCGTCGGCTCGAACCCGGTGCCGTTCACCATGCCGGCGGTCGAGAACATCAACGGCCAGGCGATCATCCTGTCGGTGAAGCACAAGGACAAACGGGATCCGCGCGCCTGGAAGGGGCTCAAATTCGGCATCCCGTTTGAATATTCGATCCACAATTATCTGTTGCGCTATTACCTCGCCGAGCACGGCGTCGACCCGGATGCGGACGTGCAACTTCGGGTGCTGCCGCCGCCCGAACTGGTTGCCAACCTGCGCGCCGAGAATATCGACGGCTTCCTCGGCCCTGACCCGGTCAACCAGCGCGCGGTCTACGACGGCGTCGGCTTCATCCATCTGGTGTCGAAGGAAATCTGGGACGGCCACCCGTGCTGCGCGTTCGCGGCGTCGCGGGACTTCGTCGACACCATGCCGAACACCTTCGCGGCCCTGCTCAAAGCGATCATCGATGCCACCGCGTTCGCCGCGAAAGCGGAAAACCGCAAGCAGATCGCGGAGGCCATCGCGCCGGCCGCCTATCTCAACCAGCCACAGATCGTGGTCGAGCAGGCGCTGGTCGGCACCTACGCGGACGGGCTCGGGAACGTGAAGACCGACCCGAAGCGGGTCGACTTCGATCCCTTCCCTTGGCAGTCCTTTGCCATCTGGATCCTCGCCCAAATGAAGCGCTGGGGCCAAGTCAAGGGCGACATCGATTATGCGGCGATCGCCGCCCAAGTCTATCTGGCGACCGACACCGCGAAGGTGATGGCGGAGATGGGCCTCACCCCGCCCGCCTCCCTCACCAAGCGGTTCAAGGTGATGGGCAAGGAGTTCGATCCCACCCGGCCCGAGGACTACGTCAAGAGCTTCGCCATCCGCCGGGTCTGACCGACGCCGAAACTCTGCTGAAAACTTGTGCGGCCGCTTGATCAGGTATTGGGCGCGGGCACGGGGTTTGGCGGCTAAGGCATTGAAGATCAACGACAATGACTGCGCCGGCGGCCGACTGGCACGGCCATTGCAAAAGCCAAGCTGGCGACGCCGTTACGGCGTTTGCGCCGAACGGACGAGCACGCTCATGTCGACCTTCGATAATCCCTTCGATCCCGCGCGCCGCCTGCGCGCCGCCTGCAGCTGCGGCCGTCACGCCAGCCAGGAGGAGCATGACCGCGCCGCGCGCCTCGCGGTTCAGGAGGCTGCCGTCGATTCGGAGAAGCGCTTCGAAGGCGTGGTTGCATCCGCGGTGATGCGCGCGATGTTTCCACGCGATGCCGCGCGCCGCGCGTTCCTCAAGGGCATCGGCGCCTCGACCGCGTTTGCCGCGCTCGCTCAGTTCTTCCCGCTCAAGGCCGCAAGCGAAGCCTTCGCGCAAGGCACCGGCGCGATAGAGAAGAAGGATCTCAAGATCGGCTTCATTCCGATCACCTGCGCGACGCCCATCATCATGGCGCACCCGATGGGCTTCTATTCCAAACACGGCCTCAACGTCGAAGTGATCAAGACCGCGGGCTGGGCGGTGATCCGCGACAAGACACTCAACAAGGAATACGACGCCGCCCACATGCTCTCGCCCATGCCGCTCGCGATCAGCCTCGGCGTGGGGTCGAACGCCGTTCCTTATGCGGCGCCGGCGATCGAGAACATCAACGGCCAGGCGATCACGCTGTCGGTCAAGCACAAGGACAAGCGCGATCCGAAGCAGTGGAAGGGCCTCAAGTTCGCCGTGCCGTTCGACTATTCCATGCACAACTATTTGCTGCGCTATTACGTCGCCGAGCACGGCATCGATCCCGACGCGGACATCCAGATCCGTGCAGTGCCGCCGCCCGAGATGGTGGCCAACCTGCGCGCGGACAACATCGACGGCTTCCTCGGTCCCGATCCGTTCAACCAGCGCGCGGTCTACGACGGCGCCGGTTTCCTGCACGTGCTTTCGAAGGATCTGTGGGAAGGGCACCCGTGCTGCGCGTTCGCGGCCTCGCGCGAGTTCGTCACCACGATGCCGAACACCTACGCGGCGCTGCTGCGCGCCATCATCGACGCGACGGCGTTTGCAACCAAATCGGAGAATCGCAAACAGATCGCCGAGGCGATCGCGCCGGCGAACTACCTTAATCAGCCGCCGATCGTGGTCGAGCAGGTGCTCACCGGTACCTTTGCGGACGGCCTCGGAAACGTGAAGACCGACGCTAAGCGCATCGATTTCGATCCGTTCCCGTGGGAATCCTTCGCGGTATGGATCCTCACCCAGATGAAGCGGTGGGGCCAGATCAAGGGTGACGTCGACTACAAGAGCGTGGCGCGCCAAGTGTTCCTCGCCACCGACACCGCGAAACTGATGAAGGACATGGGCCTGACGCCCCCCGCGAGCACGTCGAAGACTTTTGCGGTGATGGGTAAGCCGTTCGATCCCGACAAACCCGAGGAATACGTGGCGAGCTTCGCGATCAAGCGGGTCTGAGCGATGCAGCGCTCGCTTGCCCTGCGTGCGGCGCTGCTCTCCGCCGCGCTGTTCGCCGCCTTCGTGCTCGGCTGGCACGCCGGCACGCGCGGCACCGTCGCGGTCGAGCAGATGGACCCGGCCTACGCCAAGCTGATGGGCGCGACCGCGACCCAGGGCAAGTCGGCAATGCCGGGGCCGCTCGACGTCGCCGCGAAGATCGTCGAGCACCTGCGCCGGCCGTTCTACGACAATGGGCCGAACGACAAGGGCATCGGCATTCAGCTCGCCTATTCGATCGCGCGGGTCGGGGTCGGCTATCTGCTGGCGGTCCTGGTGGCGGTGCCGATCGGGTTTCTCATCGGCATGTCGCCGCTGATGAGCCGCGCGCTCGACCCCTTCATCCAGGTGCTCAAACCAATCTCGCCGCTCGCCTGGATGCCGCTCGCGCTCTACACCATCAAGGATTCGTCGCTCTCGTCGATTTTCGTGATATTTATTTGCTCTCTCTGGCCGATGCTCATCAACACCGCCTTCGGGGTCGCATCGGTCCGCGGCGAATGGCTTAATGTCGCCAAAACCCTCGAAGTCGGCGCGGTGCGGCGGGCGTTCACGATCATCCTGCCGGCGGCGGCGCCCACCATCCTCACCGGGATGCGCATCTCGATCGGCATCGCGTGGCTGGTGATCGTCGCCGCCGAGATGCTCGTGGGCGGCACCGGCATCGGCTACTTCGTGTGGAACGAATGGAACAACCTGTCGATCACCAACGTCATCACCGCCATCCTGGTGATCGGTATCGTCGGCATGGTGCTCGATCAGGCGCTCGCGCGGGTGACTCGCGCGGTGACCTTTCCGGAATGAAGTAGCGACCGTGGCCGGGGACAAATTCATCTCGATGGAAGGGGTCGCGCGCAGCTTCGCGACGCCCGGCGGCGAGACCACGGTGTTCGCCGACCTGTGGCTTGCGATGGGGCGCGGCGAGTTCGTCTGCGTGATCGGCCACTCGGGCTGCGGCAAGACCACGCTGCTCAACATCCTCGCCGGCCTCGACCGGCCGTCGGCGGGCGTCGTCATCGTCGACCAGCAGGCGATCGAAGGCCCGAGCCTCGATCGCGCGGTGATCTTCCAGAGCCACGCATTGTTGCCGTGGCGCACGGCCATGGGCAACGTCGCCTACGCGGTATCCTCGAAATGGCGCAAATGGAGTTCCGTGCGGGTGAGGGCGCATGCGCAGAAGTTCATCGACCTGGTCGGGCTTTCGGGCGCCGAGGGCAAGCGTCCGGCGGAACTCTCCGGCGGCATGAAGCAGCGGGTCGGCATTGCCCGCGCGCTGGCGATTGAGCCGAAAATCATGCTGATGGATGAGCCGTTCTCGGCGCTTGACGCGCTCACGCGCGGCACGCTGCAGGACGAGGTGCGCCGTATTTGTCTGACCACCGGACAGACCGTCTTCATGATCACCCACGACGTCGACGAGGCGATCTATCTTGCCGATCGCATCGTGCTGATGACCAACGGCCCCGGCGCCGTGCTCGCCGAAATCGTCGACAACCCGTTGCCCAAGGAACGCGCCCGCGCCGACGTGCACCGCCACCCGCTTTACTATGCGGTGCGCAACCACATCATCGATTTTCTGGTGAGCCGCAGCCGCAGCTTTGCCGAGCGCGAGGGGTCGGGGCGCGATCCGCGCAAGGTGCCGGTGGTGCGGCCCGGGGTACCGGAACCGGTGCTCTCTTCCCCCTCTCCCCGCTTGCGGGGAGAGGGTCGGGGTGAGGGGGACTCTCAGATTGATGAGCCCATGGAGAATCCCCCTCACCCGACGCGCTTCGCGCGTCGACCTCTCCCCGCAAGCGGGGAGAGGTGAAGAAACCCACCTTGAAGGAGGAAACCCGATGAAGCGTGCCGACCTCACCGAGAAAATCCTCGACATCAAGCGTAGCAAGGAGTGGACCTGGAAACATATTTGCGGCGAGATCGGCGGCTTCTCGCCCATGCTCATCGTCAGCGCGCTGCTCGGGCAGATGAAGCTCACCAAGCCCCAGGCCGCCAAGGCCGCCGAGCTGTTCGGGCTGTCGAAAACCGAGGAGGCGATGCTCAACGAGGTGCCGCTGCGCGGCACGCCGATGCCGCCGACCGACCCGCTGATCTACCGCTTCTACGAATTGGTGATGGTCAACGGCCCGGCCTGGAAGGCGCTGATCGAGGAAGAGTTCGGCGACGGCATCATGTCGGCGATCGACTTCGACCTCGAAATGGAGCGCCTGCCCAACCCGAAGGGCGACCGCGTCAAGATCACCATGTCCGGCAAGTTCCTGCCGTTCAAATATTACGGAGCCACCGGCAACATCCCGGAGTACGGATATAAGGAGGGGTGAGGCTCGCGCAGGCCTCGGGGTTCCCCTCCCCCGCGCGTAAGCGCGGCGGGGAGGGGTCAGGGCTGGGGGGCTCTTTCTTCTTTAAGAAAGGACTGGATGGGTTGTCTCAGCCGCGAGGGCCAACCTTGATCCTGTAGCGCTTCTGCCGCTAGAATTGGCGCATGAACGTGATCATCAAGATTCCCGACGACGTCGCTCGACGGCTGGCGGCTGCCGGCGGCGATCTGTCGCGACGCGCCCTCGAGGCGCTCGCGCTTGAAGAATACAAGCGAGGAAACTTGACCAAGCCGGAGCTACGGCACCTGCTTGGTTTCGCGACCCGCTATGCGCTCGACGGATTTTTGAAGTCACACGGGGTATTCGAGCCGTACAGCCTTGAGGACCTTGAACGCGAAACGCGCGACCTTCGGCGGCTAGGTTTCTGATTACGTATGCGGGTGGACCGCGGCACTCGACGCTTCAATCAGTCCCCGGCCTCAGGTCAGTCGCTACAGCACACCTACGCTCGCGACGGCGCGGCTGTTGCACCGACATGCCCGTTCCGCCAATGTCGCGTCAGAACGCCGCGCCCAAACACGCGGTCGAACGGAACGCATGGCGCCCCCAGGAAAACGCGTCGGACTGCTGGTCACCTGCTTGGTCGATCTCATGCGGCCGGCGGTGGGCTTTGCGGCCGTCAAGCTGCTGGAAGACGCGGGCTGCACGGTCGAGGTGCCGCGCCAATCGTGCTGCGGGCAGCCGGCGTTCAACTCGGGCGACCGGGCGACCGCGCGCTCGCTCGCCGAGCAGGTGATCGCGACGTTCGAGCCTTATGACTACGTGGTGGTGCCGTCGGGGTCGTGCGGCGGCCAGGTGCGCGTGCACTATCCCGAACTGTTCCACGGCGACCCGAATTGGCACCCGCGCGCCGAGCGATTCGCGGTAAAAACCTACGAGCTGATCTCGTTCCTCACCGACGTGCTGGGGGTGAGCAAAATCAGCGCGCGTTACGCCGGCACGGCGACCTATCACGACTCCTGCTCTAGCCTGCGGGAAATGGATGTGCGGGCGCAGCCGCGGCGGCTGCTCGCGGGTGTCGAGGGCCTCACTCTCGCCGAGCTGCCGGACGCCGACGTGTGCTGTGGCTTCGGCGGCACGTTCTGCGTCAAATATCCGGATATCTCCAACGCCATAGTCACGAAAAAAGCCGAGGCGGTCGCGGCAACCGGCGCCGACACGTTGCTCGCTGGCGATCTCGGCTGCCTGATGAACATCGCCGGCAAGCTGCAGCGTTCAGGCCGGCGCGTTGCCGTGCGGCACGTCGCCGAGGTGCTCGCCGGCATGGCGGACGGTCCGGCGATCGGCGAGCCCGAGCCCAAGCGCGCTGCGCCATGACGCTCACCTCGCCGCAGTTCAAGGACAATGCGCGCGCCGCGCTCGCCGACGCGCAGCTCCAGCGCGCCCTCTCCAAGGGTCTGGGCTTCGTCGAGCGTCGCCGGCTCGCGGCCGAGCGGCTGCCCGAGTTCGAGGCGCTGCGTGACGCCGCGCGCGACATCAAGAACCACACGCTCGCGCACCTCGACCTTTATCTGGAAGCCTACGAGGCGCGCGTCACCGCCGCGGGCGGCAAGCTGCATTACGCGGTGACGGCGGAGGAGGCGCGCGCGATCATTCTCGATATCTGCCGCAAAGCCTCGGCCCGGACGGTCACCAAGGGCAAGACCATGATTGCCGAGGAGATCGGGCTCAACGATTTCCTCGAACAGAACGGCATTCAGCCGGTCGAGACCGATCTCGGCGAATATCTGATCCAGATCCGTCACGAGATGCCCTCGCACATCATCGCGCCGGCGATCCATCTCAACAAAGATCAGGTCGAAGCCGACTTCCGCCGCGTGCACACGCATTTGCCGAAGGACCGCAACCTCGACGAGCCGGCGACTTTGCTGGCCGAAGCGCGCGGCGTGCTGCGCGAGCGTTTCCTTGCCGCCGACGTCGGCATCACCGGCGCGAATTTTCTGGTGGCGGAGACCGGCACCTCGATCATCGTCACCAACGAAGGCAACGGCGATCTCACCCAGACACTGCCCAAGGTGCACATCGTGCTCGCGACGATCGAGAAACTCGTGCCGACGCTCGAGGACGTGAGCACGTTGCTGCGCGTGCTGGCGCGATCGGCAACCGGGCAGGACATGTCGGTCTACACCACGCTCTCGACCGGCCCGCGACGGCCCGACGATCCGGACGGACCGTCGGAATATCACGTCGTCATCCTCGACAACGGCCGTTCGTCGATGCTGGGCGGCGAGTTCGCCGACATCCTGCGCTGCATCCGCTGCGGCGCCTGCATGAACTATTGCCCGGTGTTCAACGCCATCGGCGGCCACGCCTACGGCTGGGTCTATCCCGGGCCCATGGGCGCGGTGCTCACGCCGGCGCTCATCGGCGTCGACAAGGGCGGGCATCTCCCCAACGCCTCGATGTTTTGTGGCCGCTGCGAAGAGGTCTGCCCGGTGCGCATCCCGCTGCCGCGCATGATGCGCTCGTGGCGCGCACGCGAGTTCGAGCGGCACCTCTCGCCCGCGACGGTCCGCGGCGGGCTGAAGTTTTGGGCGTTCTTCGCCAAGCGCCCGGCGCTCTACGGAGTTGCGACCGCCCTCGCGTCACGCGTGCTGTGGCTGTTCGGGCGCTCCTCCGGCCGTTTCCGCCGACTGCCGTTCGCCACCGGCTGGACCCGCCATCGCGATTTTTCGGCGCCGCAGGGCGCGACGTTTCAGGCGCAGTGGCGGCGGCGAAAATAGATGGCCGCGCGTGACCTCATCTTCGGCTCGATACGCCGCTCGCTCGGGGTGAGCGGGAAGGAGGCGACGCGGCGCAAGACCGTTAGCGATCGGCTGGCGCAGCACCCGGCCGGGATCGTGCCGGCGCGCGGACAGCTCGCGGCGAAGGACCGGCTTGCGCTCTTCCGCACGATGGTCGAGGCGGCGAACGGCAGCGTCGAGGAGATCGCCGACGCCGGCGACGTGCCGAGCGCCGTCGCCGCGTTATTGCGCGCGCACAATTTGCCCATGGCGGTCAAGCGCGGTGCCGATCCGGGCCTCGGCGCGCTGCCGTGGGAGCGCGAGCGCACGCTCGAGGTTTCTGTGGGTCCGTCCGACGGCAAGGACCTCGTGGCGGTGTCGCACGCGTTCGGAGCGGCCGCCGAATCCGGCACGCTGCTGCTGGTGTCGGGGCCCGACAATCCGACCACGCTCAATTTTTTGCCCGACACGCATATCGTCGTGATCGACGCCAAGGACGTCGCCGGCGACTACGAGACGCTGTGGCGGCGGCTGCGGGAAAAATTCGGCGACGGCCTGATGCCGCGCACGGTCAACTTCATCACCGGTCCGTCGCGCTCGGCCGACATCGAGCAAACGCTCATCCTCGGCGCGCACGGCCCGCGCCGCCTGCATGTGATGGTGGTGGGGGAGAGCGAATAGTGAGTGGCGAATAGCGAATAGTAAGCGAATGACTATGGTGCCTCTGCTATTTGCTACTCGCCATTCGCTACTCGCCTTTTTTAATCCAGCGAAATCTTTGCTTCCTGAATCACCGGCTTCCATTTTTCCGATTCTGCTTTGAGCGCGGCGCCGAGTTCTTCCGGGGTCGAGCCTACGGCCACCATCCCGATCTTCTCGAATTTTGCCTTGACCTCCGCATCGTGAACGACCGCGACGGTGTCGGCGTTGATCTTCTCGATGATTGCCTTCGGCGTCTTGGCCGGAACGAAGAACGCGAAGAAACCCGTTGCGTCGAAATCGGGGAATCCGGCCTCCGCCACGGTCGGCAGCTCGGGCTCAAGCGGGCTTCGCTTTACGCTGGCGAACGCGAGCGCACGCACTTGGCCGCTCCTGGCCTGCTCGAGCATCGCCGGACCGCCGATCTGCAGGTCGACGCGCCCGGCGATGGTGTCGGTGAGCGCGGGCGCGTCGCCGCGGTAGGGTATGTGCGTCATCTCGATGCCGGCCATCTGCTTGAGCATCTCGCCTGCCAGGTGCGGCGCGGTGCCGACCCCGGGCGATGCATAGCTGATGTGTCCCTTGTTCTTTTTCGCGTAAGCGATGAACTCCGGAACCGATTTCGCCGGCGACGAGGTCGGTACCAGCAGCAGCATGGGGAACGAGCAGATCATCGCGACCGGCGCGAGGTCGCTGAGCGAATAGGGCAGCGAGCGATAGAGCAGGCGGGTTGTCGCAAGCGCCGAGGTGCCGGTGAGCATCGTGTAGCCATCGGGATCGGAGCCGGCTACCAAGGCGGCGGCGAGATTGGTGCCGGCGCCGGGCTTGTTCTCGACCACGGCCTGCTGGTTCCAGGCGCGCGAGAGCCATTCGGCGGTGATGCGGGTGACCACGTCGGTCGATCCTCCCGCCGCATACGGGACGATGACGCGCACCGGGCGACTAGGCCACGTCGCGGCAAAGGCGGAACGGGTTGCGATGGGCGCTAGCGCCAAGCTTGCGCCGAGCGCCATGAGACGGCGGCGGTCGATCATGCTCGCTTCTCCCTCAATGGGCGCGGCTCCGCCGGGCGCAGGCCTTCCCGCGCTATTATTCTTGTTGGGTGAGCCTAACTCGTTTGCGGGTGCCGGGGTAGCCCGGATGAGCGAAGCGAAATCCGGGAGTAGGCCCCGCATTTCGCTGCGCTCATACGGGCTACGGCGACGTTTCAACGAAACCGCGGCGCCACTTCCTGGCACATGAGCCGGAGCGACCGGTCCACCTTTTCATCCGGGATCATGCCGCCGCAATTGAGTTCGGCGAGCACGCCGTCGAGCCCGATGATTTCGATCAGTTCCTTCAGGCGCGCGGTGACGCTGTCCGGCGTGCCGATGATCACCTTCCCGCGCAACGCCTCTTCGTAGGTGACGGCGCCCAGCGCCTGTCCGCGCTCGGCGCGCCGTTCGCTGGCGCGCGCGCCCGGCCGGGTCGCCGAGTCCTGAACCTGTAGCGCGAGCTTGCGATAGAACTGCATGATCGACTGCTCGGGCTCGGCGCGCGCCGACTTCTCGTCTTCGCCCACGTAGATCGGCACCCGCAAATAAACCTGGCCGTTGCCGGGATGGCCGGCGGCGCGGTAGGCCTCGCGATACGCCTTGATGTCGGGACCGAGCTCCTCGAGCGTGCCGAGACGCACGGCCACGAACACCGGCAGGCCCATGGCACCGATCGCCGGGAAGGTGTCGGCGCTGCTCGCCGCGATGCGCAACCCCGGATGCGGCCTTTGCAGCGGCTTCGGCACCATCATGACGTTGTGATATTTGTAGAATTGCCCTTCGAATGAGAAGCGGCCGTCCACCCACGAGCGCTTGAGCACCTCCAACACCTCGGCGAAGCGCTCCTTGCTCTCGGCGTAGGGAATGCCATAGGCCTCGTAGGTGCGGGCAAAGCCGCTGCGGCCGACCCCGAAAATCAGCCGTCCCTGGCTGACGTGATCAAGCGTCGCGACCTCCTCGGCGAGCCGTAACGGATGGCACAGCGGGAGCACCTGCACCGCGATGCCGAGCTTGATGCGCTTGGTGCGGGCGGCGATCGCGGTGGCAATCAGGAGCGGTGCCGACAACACCGACCGCTCAGGCAGGAAGTGCAGTTCCGCGAGCCAGATGACGTCGAGACCCCAGCGCTCGGCGTCGTCGACCTGGGCGAAGGCCTTGGCGAAGGCCTCGGCCTCGGTCTGTCCAGCGGTGCGGGAAAATTCGTGAAAGACGCCGAACTCGAACGCCATGCAGGGCTCCCCCGCAAGCTATAGCGCGAAGCGGCAAGATGGTCTATCCGCTGCCGTTTCGGCGCGCGGATACTGCGGCGCGGGAGCGAGGCGATGCAGAAAGTCAACGTGTTAAGTATTGTGCGCCTGGGCCCGGCGGACCGCGCGAAAGTCGAGGCGGTCGATCCGCGCGTGCAACTTGTCGACGCCGGCGGCTGGTTCGACGGGGAATACCGCGAGACCTGGCCGGCGTTCGCCTCGGCGCGCTACCTCTCGCCGCGCGCGACCGGCTCGGCCACGCGCGAGGAGCGCGACCGGTTGCTCGCGGACGCGGAAGTGGTACTCGGCAGCTGGCCGTTCCCGCTCGATCTGCGAAAACGCGCCAAGCGCCTCAAATGGTTTCATCAGCGCCCGGCCGGCGCGAGCAACCTTCTGCTCGGCGATTTGTGGGGAAGCGACGTCGTAGCGACGACCTCGCGCGGCGCCGGCAACGTGCTCGCCATGGCCGAATACGCGCTTGCCGGCATTTTCTATTTCGCCAAGGGGCTGCGCCTTCCGGCTGACGAGCGCGCGGCGGGGAAATTTGACTTCCGCGCCTATCGCCCGCTGCTGATCGAGGGCAAGACCGCGTGCGTGGTCGGTGCCGGCGGCATCGGCCGCGAGGTCGGGCGCCTGTGCGCGGCGGTCGGCATGCGGGTCGTCGGCACGCGGCGCCACCCGGAAGCCGACGCGCTGCTGCCGCCCGGCTTCGTCGAGCTCGGCGGGCCGCCCGATCTCGACCGCTACCTCCCGGAGAGCGACTTCGTGATCATCTGCTGTCATTGGACGCCCGAGACGACGCGGCTGTTCAATGCCAAGCGCTTCGCCGCGATGAAGGCCGGCAGCGTGGTCGTTAACGTCGCGCGCGGGGAGATCGTCGACGAGGATGCCCTCGCCGACGCGCTCGAGCGCGATCATCTGCGCGGCGCCGTGCTCGACGTTTACGTGGGCGAGTTCGAGCGCGAGCCGCCCAAGCGCCTGTGGTCCAATCCCAAGGTGCTGATCACCCCGCACATCTCCAACGCCAGCGACCAGGACCGCCACGGCGCGATCGACGTGTTCTGTGAGAACCTGCGCGCTTATCTCCACAACCAGCCGATGAAGAACGTCATCGACTGGCAACGCGGGTATTAGTTATGAACGATCGCGCGGCCTCCGTGAGCCCGACGTTCGATTTCGACCGTGTAATCGAGCGGCGCGGCACGCACGCATCCAAATGGGATCTGATCAAGCGTTACTCCGGCATCGACGCGGCCGACGCGATCCCCATGTGGGTCGCCGACATGGATTTTGCGGCGCCGCCGGGCGTCACCGAGGCGCTTGCGGCCGAGACCAGGCTCGCGGTCCACGGCTATTACGGCGACACCGGAAGCTGGGCGGAGGCGCTCACCCAATGGTTCGCGCGCCGCCACGACTGGCGCATCGATCCGGCATGGGTTACTCCGGCGCCCGGCGTCGTCTCCGGCCTGGGTCTCATCCTGCAGACGGTGAGCGAGCCCGGCGACGAGGTCGTGGTGTTCCCGCCGGCCTATCACGCCTTCCGCCGCATCATTCTTGCCAACGAGCGCCGTATCCTCGACGCGCAGCTCGTCGAGCGCGACGGCCGTTATTTCATGGACCTCGACGCGCTGCGGGCACAGCTTACGCCGGCCACCAAGGTCGTGTTTTTTTGCAGCCCGCATAATCCCGGCGGCACTGTTTGGTCGGGCGAAGAGATTCGCGCGCTCGCGGCGCTGTGCGCCGAGCGCGATCTCATTCTCGTGTCCGACGAGATCCACTGCGACCTGTTGCTCGACGGCGCACGCCACACGCCGACCCTGATCGCGGCGCCCGAGGTCGCCGATCGGCTGATCACCTGCGTCGCCGCGACCAAAACGTTCAATCTCGCCGGCGCACATGTCGGCGCCTGCGTGACCTCCAATGCGGCGCTCAAACGGCGCCTCGACGCCCGCGTGATGGCGAGCGGGCTCGGCTCCTACAACCGCTTCGGCATGATCGCCACCGAGGCCGCGTGGCGCACGGGCGACGCCTGGCTCGACGCGCTGTTGCCCTACCTCGCCGCCAACCGCGATCTATTCGACCGCGGCATGGAGGCGGCAGCGCCCGGCGCACGCTCGATGCGAGTCGCCGCCACTTATCTGGCATGGGTCGACTTCTCAGGGACCGGCCTCCCGCCGGAAGACGTCGCCGCCCGGGTTAAAGACCGCGCCCGCATTTTCGCCAGCCCCGGTCCACAGTTCGGCCCGGGCGGCGCCACGTGGCTGCGGTTCAACTTCGCCACCCCGCGCCCTATTCTCGAAGAGGCGCTCGGGCGGCTCGAGGACGCGTTCCGCGATTTGCGCAGGTGAGGGTCGACGGCTTGCTGCTTGCGATTCACCGCCGACAGCGCGAAAAAGGGGGTGGCCGGGAGAGCAGGTGGCCTGAGGCATGACCAGACCCGTGGTCGGCGTGATCGCGAACACGCATCTCGCCGAAAACAAATACCCGGCGCAGATCGCCGGCGAGCGCAATTTGCGCGCGGTCGCCGAGGTGGCCGGCGCGCTGCCGCTGATGTTCGCGAGCGTGCCCGAGATCACCGACATTCCAACGCTGCTGGCGACGGTCGACGGCGTGCTGCTCACCGGCGGACGCGCCAACGTGCACCCGTCCCGCTTCAACATGGAGCCGCACGCCGGCCATGAGCCCTACGACGAGCGGCGCGACGCGCTCGCGCTCGCGCTGATCGAAGCCGCTGTCGAACGTGGTGTGCCGGTGTTCGGCCTTTGTCGTGGATTCCAGGAGTTGGCCGTCGCGTTCGGTTGCTCGCTTCATCACGAGATCCGCGAGCTGCCCGGGCGCATGAACCACCGCATGCCGCGGCTTGCCAACGGGGAGGTTCATCCCGATCCCACCGTGGTGTTTGCCGACCGTCACGACGTGACGCTTGTTCCCGGGGGCGCGTTCGCGCGCATTCTCGGCCGCGAGACCATCCGGGTGAACTCGCTGCACGGCCAGGGCATCCTCGAACCGGGCAAGCGGGTCGTGGTCGAGGGCGTGGCCGAGGACGGCACCATCGAGGCGATCCGCATCGCCGATGCCCCGGGCTTTGCCCTCGGCGTGCAATGGCACGCGGAATATGCGGCGAACAGCAACTGGATCAACCGCGCGCTGTTTCAGGCCTTCGGCCAGGCGCTCGCCGCTCACCGCAAGGCGGCGTAGGGCGCTTAACCAGAGCCGACCCATGCGCAAGTCAAAACGCAACGTCGATGTTTCTCTCATCTTCGATCTGGTCGATGAGGGGCCACGCACGAATATCGCGCGTAACAAAGATAAGATGGTCGGTGAGGCAGTTTGGAAGGAGCATGGACGCAAGACCAAAGGCGTGCGAAAAGGCCGCAAGTAGAGCACATGAGCAGCCGATGGGCCGCGTAATGCGCCGCCAAAATAAGTGAGCGGCAACTCTCCACATCGTCATGGCCGGGCTTGTCCCGGCCATCCACGTCTTTTTATATTAACGTGTCGTACAAGTCCTTCCATTCCGGATTCACGGCGAGAATAAGCCTGACCTTCCACGCGCGGGGCCAATGTTTCATGTTGTGCTCGCGCTGGATAGCCGATCGAATGTCGTCGTGTTGCTCATACCAAACAAGCATTTTCAAACCATATCTTGATGTGAAGCCTTTGATTTGGCCTGTTCTGTGTTGCCACGCGCGCTGCGGCAAGTTACTTGTCACGCCAAGATAAAGCGTTCCGTTTGGTCTATTTGTCTGAATGTAAACCCAACCGCCCCGCATACTGATATTTTAAAAGGCGTGGATGGCCGGGACAAGCCCGGCCATGACGATGCGGAGCGTTAAGGCGCGACATTCCCAGGCAGCCGCTGCTTCAGCGTCAGCATTTCCGCCCACGGATCCTGCTTGAGCACGGCCAGCCGCTGGCGCAGGTTGTCGATGCGGAAATGATCGGCGCGCAGGCTTTCTGACAGCTCGTTCCAGTCCAAAGGCGTCGACACCGTGGCGTCGGGGAGCGCGCGGGTGGAATTGGCGCCGACCGCGGTGGCGCCGCGGCCGTTGCGGAAGAAGTCGACGAACACGCGGCCCTTGCGCGCGCGTTTCGACATGGTGGCAACGTAGCGGTCGGACGAATCCTTTGCCATCGCCGTTGCAAGCGCGCCGGTGAACTCCTTGGCGGCGTCCCAATCGACTGACGGTACGATCGGCAGCACCACGTGCAGCCCCTTGCCGCCGGATGTTTTCACGAAACTAACAAGGCCCATCTGATCAAGCCGCTCACGCACCTCCCGCGCGGCCGCAATCACCGCGCTCCACGGCAGGTCCTCATCGGGATCGAGGTCGAAGATCAGTCGGTCCGGACGATCCTGATCGTCGGCGGTCGAACCCCACGGATGGATTTCAACAATGCTCGCCTGCACGAGGGAGAGAAGCCCGGTGAGATTCTCCACCACCAGCATCGGCTCCTTCTCGCCCACGTCGACGCGGCGCACCGCCGGATTTAGCCCGTGCCAGGGGTGCTTGGCGTAGAAATGCTGGCCGCCAACGCCTTCGGGGCATCGCACGAGGCTGAGCACACGGCCCTTCATGTGCGGCAGGATCCACTCGGCGATCTCGGCGTAGAACTCGGCGAGCCCCTGTTTGGTGATGCCCGGCCCCTCCCACAGGATGCGCTCGGGATGGGTGAGGCGAACCCGCGCCAACTCGGGTTTCGCGGGCGCGGCCTGCGGCTGGGTTTCCAACACAACCTCCTCGGCCCCCTTGTCCTCGCGCAGGCCCTTGAATGACGACTGCCGGATCAACCGGTCCGCTGTCCAGTCGTGAAACTCGACGTCACACACGAGTTGCGGCTTGACCCAGTGCACGCCTTTCTCGGCGCCCGCGGGCAGCGCATTGCCGAGAGTCGGGCGCGGCGCCGCGATTTTTTCCAGCGTCGCGTGGAGGTCGCGCGCTTGTTTGTGTGAATAGCCGGTGCCGACGCGGCCCGCGTACATGAGCTTGCCGTTCTCGTGATAGCCGAGCACCAGCGCGCCGACCGAGCCGGGCGCAACCGTCGAAGCCACGTAGCCGATGATGATGAACTCCTGGCGCAACACGCTCTTGCTCTTGAGCCAATGCTCGCCCCGCCCCGAGCGATACGGCATGTCCACGCGCTTCGACACGATGCCTTCGAGCCCGAGCCGGCACGCGTGCTCCAGCATGGTCGGTCCGTCCTCGGCGAGATGTTCGCTGAAGCGGACGGGCGATGACGCCGGCAATCCGGCGGAGATTTCCTGCAGCAGCGCCTTGCGGTCGAGGAGCGTCGCCGGCGTGAGGTCGTAACCTTCGGCGTAGAGTAGGTCGAACAGATAATAGACGAAGCGGTCCTGTCGTGCGGCGCTGAGGTCCGCCTGGAGCAGGCTGAACTTAGCGATGCCGCCGGAATCCTGAACTACGATCTCGCCGTCGAGCAGTGCCGAAGAAAGGCCGAGCGCGCCGAGGGCCCGCGCGATCGAGGCGAAGCGGGCGGTCCAATCGAGGCCGGTGCGGGTGAGCAGCCTGATGGTGTTGCCGTCGATGCGCGCCTGGATGCGGTAGCCGTCGTGTTTGATCTCGTGCACCCACTCTGCGCCGCTCGGCGGTCGTTCCGCCGTTTGCGCGAGGCTCGGTTCCACGAACGTCGGCAGCAGCTTCTTGCGCGCGCCGCGCACGCGGCCGACGTCCGGCAACGCGCGCGTGCGCTGCTTTGCCACTTGAGTGCGCGCGGCGTGATCGGCGCGCAACTCGCCTTGCGCGGCCAGTTCCTCGGTCGTGAGCCCGCTGAGAGACGACGTCGTCTCCTCGGCGACGATCTCGGACGCACCGGCCGGCCGGGCGAACTCATCCTCGGATTTGATGAGCAGCCATGGGTCGGTGCGCTCGCCTTGGCGCGGGCGGATGCGCACGAGGTGCCAGCGCCCCTTGAGGCGCGAGCCGTCGAGCGCGAACTGCAGGTGCCCTTTCTCGAGGCCGCGGTGCGGATCGCCGTCCGGCGTCCAGGTGCCGCGATCCCACACGATCATGGCGCCGCCGCCGTACTCGCCCTTGGGGATGTTGCCCTCGAAATCGAGATACTGCATCGGATGGTCTTCGGTGCGCACGGCGAGCCGTTTGTCGCCCACCGCGAGACTCGGCCCGCGCGTCACCGCCCAGCTCTTGAGCACGCCGTCGAGTTCGAGGCGCAAATCGTAATGGGTGCGCCGCGCCGCGTGCTTCTGCACCACGAACCCGAGACCCGCGGCCTTGTCGGGCCGTTTCTTCGCGCGCTGCGGCTTCGGCTCCGCCGTGCGGGAAAAGTCGCGCTTGCCGGCGTAGTCCTTGAGCGGGTCCTTGCGCGCCCGCGCAGGCTTCGTCCGGTTACGCGCGTCCACGGTCGATCCTCACGCCGCTCAGGAAGAGTGAGCGAGCCGCATCTCGCAATATTTAAGCGAGCGCCGGGCGCGCGCCGCCCATTCGGACGTGCCGTCGAGCGCGAGATAGCGCCGCCAATAAGCGGAGGCGTCGTTCAGGCGCTCGGCGCGCTGGAGCAGCAGCGCGAGATTGAAGATGGAATCCGAATGGCTCGGTTCGGCCGCGAGCGCGCGCTCGAGGCTCGCGATCGCCTCGGCTGCGCGGCCGCCGTCGTCGAGCAAATCCGCGAGGTTGTACCAAGCCTCGGCAAAGCGCGGGTCGGCCTTCACCGCGGCGCGGTAAGCGGACTCGGCTTCCGCCTTGCGGCCCGCCGCGCGCAACAGGTTGCCGAGGTTGAACGCGGCGGCGGGATCGCCCGGATCGAGCTTCATGACCCGGCGGTAGAGCCGTTTAGCTGTGCCGACGTCGCCTGTCTCCTCGGCGGCCTGCGCCTCGTCGAACAGCGCGTCGGAACTCTCCTGCGGCTCGCCCACCGGCAGCACGAACTGGCCTTTCTGATCGGTGCGGCCCTTCGACTGCTCGACCAGCAGCTTGTCGTTCGCGGCAGGAAACAGTTTCAGATTCGACAGCCCCGCGTCGGGCAGCCACTTGCGGATGTCCTGCAGGCTTTTTGTGACGACGGACAGCCCGACGCCGGCGGCAAACAATTCGCCGAGTTGGCGCGCCGCGGCGAGATCGCGGAAGCGGTAGCGGCCTTCGCGCGGGTCGATGAGGCCGAACTCGGCGAGTTGCTCAATCACTTTCGGCGGCAGGCCGCTGAGCGACGAGAGTTGCGGCGCCGTGTAGGTGCGCGCCTGTTCGTCCGCGGCGGCCCGGCCGACCCATTCGAGGAACCGCCGCTCGCTCGCAACCGCGACGCCATATGACTTGGCGCGGGCGAGGCTGTTGGACGGCCGGCCGTCGCCGAGCAGCGGCCAGCCGAGTTCGCCGACCACCAGAAGACTCGTGCTCTTGGTGACGCCGCGGCGAGGTGTGCCGCCATAGCGGCGGACGTGCTCGAACGCTTCGGCCCGCTTCATCGACGCGAGCCGGCCGGTGAAGGCGACTATTCCTTTGAGGGATGCGCGTTCCTGTTCCGCGCCCATGAAATCCTAACGTGCGGCCTTCTTCTTTGCGGTTCGCCGTGTGCCGGTCGAAGCCGCCGCCGGTTTCTTGACCTCGCCTTTGATCGAAGCGCGCAGCGCATCCATTAGGTTGATGACACGCGGCGACTCCGCCTCCTCGACCGGTTCCACCTCGCGGCCCGCCGACTTGTCGCGCAACAGCTTGACCAGCGCGTTCTCGTAGTGGTCCTCGAATTTTTTCGGATCGAACTGCTCGGTCTTGCTCTCGACGATGTGCGAGGCCAATTCTTTCATCTCGTCGGGCAGCTTGAGGTCCGGGATTTCCTCGAACACCGTGGCGGCGTCGCGCACCTCGTAGGCGTAGCGCAAGGTCGTGGCCAGGATGCCCTTGTCGAAAGGCTCGAGCATCGCGACGTGCTCGCGTCTCGTCAGCACCACGCGACCGAGCGCGACCATCTTCTTCTCGCGCAAGGCATCGCGGATGACGATGAACGCCTCCTGGCCCACCCGGTCGGTTGGCGCGATGTAATAGGCGCTGTCGATGTAGCGGTCGTCGATCTCCTCGCGCTTGACGAAGCTGCCGATGTCGATCGTGTGGGTGCTCGCGATCCTGATTTTCTCGATTTCTTCGTCTTCGACCGTGATGTACTGGCCCTTGGCGAACTCATAGCCGCGGCCGATGTCCTCGCGCTCGACCGGCTCGCCGCTTTCCGCGTCGACCTGTTGTTGCTTGACCCGATGCCCCGTCTTCCGGTTGATCCGGTGAAACGACACCTTCTCCGAGCTCGATGTCGCCGGATAAAGCGCGATCGGGCAGGAGACCAGCGAAAGCTTGAGATAGCCCTTCCAATAGGCTCGCGGCGCCATGGACGACTCCTTACGCAACGCGGCGCACGACCGCATTGGCTCGATCGGGCCGGATTGGGACGATTATACCCGCTGCCCGCCGTGCGGTCGACCAGAGAGCCTGTTTCGGAATTGGATGGCAGGCTGCGTTGCGGCGCGAAGGTCGCGTGACAGGAGACAAAGCGAAGCCGATACCGGGGAGTATCGGCGAGCTTTTCGACGCATCACGCGACCTTCGCACCGCAACCCTCCGGGCCGGTCGCTTTTGGGCCGCCCGGTTCGTCGCCGATCTCGTCCGTACTCCCCGGTACGGCCTTCGATCGGCTCCTGCCGGATCGGCCAAAAGCGGCCGGCGCAGCCCCCATCCAATTCCGAAACAGGCTCTCACGATGCGGGCCGGCGCTCCCCTGGGCGGGCGTCGCACCTTAGAAGGCGCGGCTTTCCGGTTCATTAACATCTGCTTTCTTGGCTGCTAACGTCCGCGATCCCCACGCTGTTCCCGTTTCATTCAGGATCCCGCCCATGAAAATCGTCGACCTCTCGCATGTCATGAACGTTCATACGCCCGGCTGGGTCGGCTACGCCGGCAACAAAATGTATTACGCGCAGAATTTGCAGACCCAGGGCATCCTGGCGCAGCGGATCGAACTCGCGCTGCACGTGGGCACCCATTTCGACGGCGCCATGCATGCGACCGACGGGCGCAGCGGCGACATGGCCTCGCTGCCGATCGATTATCTGTTCAACCGCGGCGTCGTGGTCGATTTGTCGGAGAAGGTGACCGATTGGTCGGTGATCACGCCCGAAATGATCGAGTCGACCGGCGCCGACATTCGCGCGGGCGACATCGTGATCCTGCATACCGGCTGGCACCGTTATTACGAGGGGCAGCCGCAGCAGGATCTGGTGCGCTACTTTTGTTATCACCCCGGCCCGAACGTCGACACGATGCGCTGGATGCTCGAGCGCAAGATCAAATGGTTCGGCATGGACACCGGCTCGTGCGACCATCCGATGAACACGTCGATCAGGCATATGCGCGCCGACATCGCGGCGGAGTTCACGCGCGTGAAAGGCAAGGCGCCGGCCGAGTTCTTCGGCCGGTTCGAATACGTGCACAAGCGCTCGGGGCGTAAGGTTACGGCGGATATTTTCCCGTTCCACAATTGGGCGTTCCAGGAAGGGCTGCTGCACGCCGAGAACATCGGCGGCGACATCGAGCTGGTGCTGGGGAAACGCTGCCTGATCGGCGCGTTCCCGTGGCGCTACGAAGGGCTCGAGAGCTGCCCGTGCCGCATCCTCGCCTGCCTCGACGCCGACGACGTGTCGATCGAAGCCTTCG
>Ga0210408_10001193_pt1 | contig 28003 bp, 26 predicted proteins | sample IncBWH4MmetaG_FD_155471 | JGI IMG/M metagenome (GOLD analysis project Ga0210408, IMG submission 155471) | Forest soil microbial communities from Barre Woods Harvard Forest LTER site, Petersham, Massachusetts, United States - Inc-BW-H-4-M | ecosystem: Environmental > Terrestrial > Soil >...
AATAGACATCTCCGCGGTAGCGGCCCATTGCCGGTGCCGCGCGCTCGGAGCGCTTCTGGTTGATCGGATACGCCGCATCGAACAAGAGCGCCAGCCGCGCAAGGGTGGCTTGCATTCGCGGGTCGCGCACGGTGTGAGGAATGCCCTCCCCCGCTGCGTGGACCGCCGCAAGAACAACCGATATGTCGAGTTCCTTCGGAGAGCGGCTTCCGGAACTCAAAATGCGCGATCGCAAGTAGCCCGCCTCGGGAAGCCAGAATGCGTCGAGAGTGCGGTGAATGGCTTGCCCCTGCTCACGATAGGACTGTGCCACTTCCGAATCGCCGCTGCGTTCCAGCCAATCAGCCCCGGCTTTCAGAGCCGCTGCGGAAACGCACAGCGTGTAGTAGTGAAGTCCCTGCTCCTCCTCCCAGATGTCGAAGGACGGTTCGCGCCAATGCCCGGAAGTAAACTTGAGATCGGCGCATACCAGCTCCGACAGGTTGATGCTGAGGTCGGCGTCGATTTGTCCATCGCGTATCCAGCGCAACACCGCGAGCGCCCGCAGCGGTGCTCCATCGTGCTGAGGCCGAGTCCATTTCGTGACGTCGAGCGTGCCGTCCGCATTGACGCGCGTTTCCGCGAGCACGGCATCCCCGTGCACCATCGCAAGCTCGGTGTCACTCCGGAGAAATCGGACGAACTCCGTCGAGCAGTTTTCGCGCCAGGACGCCGCCAGTGTGCGGCCATCGAGCTTTTGGAGCGAGAGGCTGAAATGGACGTAGTCCCGGAAGTGGGTGCGCGCCTCGCAGCCGACACTGCCGGCATTGGCCAGCAGGCGCAGCGCGTCCATGACGAGCGCGGAGTCCCGGTACCAGTGGAAAAAATAGTCGGGTTCGGGGTTCCAGTCGGCCAATACGGGTGAGGCGACGACGGATCCTTTCCGGGGACGCACGATCTGACCGAATCCCGGCCGCGTCTTGACGATGCGGACCGGCGAGACGCTCTCGAGCATCGCAGCCGCCGCGTACCGATACTGTCGATCGAGCCATGACTCGAGGCCCTCTTCATCCCGGCGCATCAGCTGTCATTCGCTCGCTCTAGGTAGGGGTTGCTGAACCCCAGCTTGCGCAATCCCGACTGTACTTCCGGAACGCTCATAAAAAGCTTCCACAACAGGCCGGTTCGATGATTCTCCATCATGACGATGATGGGTCCCTGATCGATGGCCAGGTAGACGTCGCTGAACCAATTCCGCTGCTCGCAGAATGCATCGAGGAAACCAAAAGACCCCCAGATCTTGCTCCCATGCCGGCTCAGGAAATGTCGCAAAGTACTCATGACCTCGAGAGGCGCATAGGGGAGGCTCGCCAGCGATGCCGTCGGTGCGATAGTGCCATTGTCGAGATCGGGCGCGTGAGCCAAATATCCTTCCGGATCATCGCTGGCAGTGAGGCCCCAACAGGACTCGCCATACCCGGGGTAGTTGCCGGGGTTCGCGACGCAGTGCGCACGATTGATCGCCACATGACGCCGGTTCAGTTCCCAATAATCGGCATAACGATCTTTCAGACCGCGCGGATCGAGTCCACAAAAGGAATAGTGGGTAAAGAAGAGCGGCCCGCCGTAGGGCATCCCCAACGGTAATTCAATGCCGTAATACGACCGACCGTTGATAAAACCTGAGCCGGATGCAAAGCCATGGTGATAAGCCACGGGATCGATGGGGTAGCGCGGCGCGGCCGCCGCTAGAACGTAGGTGATCAGACATTCGTTCCAACCACGAATCTTGTGATTCATGGCCCAGTCATTATTGGGGCTCCAATGCCAGTACAGCACCTCGCTACCCCCTCGGGTGTACCAGTCCCACTCGACCTCTTCCCACAGCCAGGTGATGCGCGCGCGCAGGGTCTTTTCGACCTTCGTGTCGCGCTGGAAGTATTGCCGCGCACACAGCAATCCCATGCACAGATACGAGGTTTCTACCGCATCCCCGCCATCATCCTTCCGATAGAATGGAATCGTCGCGCCCGTGCGTCCATCCAGATAGTGCGGGAATGCGCCGTGATAGACCGTCGCGGCGCTGAGCACATCGAGCATTCGCCCCAGCCGATCTAGAGCCGCTTCGCGGGCAATCCAGCCGCGTTCGACCGCAACGAGGATCGCCATGATGCCAAAGCCTGAGCCGCCGACGGCCGCCTTGTGATTCGTCCGTTCTCGGCGAGCCGTGCAACGATCAAGCGCAAGCCCACTCGAAGGATGTGCGCCCTCCCAAAAGAAATTGAAAGTCTGGCGCTGAACAATCTCCAAGATCTCTTCATCGGGAAGGGTAGCCAACGAGGCCGCGCCCGCCGTGCTGACCCACAAGGCCGCCTTGCGACTCTGTGAGGCGCGTTTCAGATTCTGCTCGGCGGCCATGGAAATTCCTGAGGTGATGAGATCCGGCGCAATAATCTCACTCGCTCGGCACGAAAATCCATAGCAGCAGGTACAACAGCAGGCCGACCCCGGCGCAGATGAACAGTACGGCAAACAGAAGCCGCCATATCCAGGCTTCCATTCCGGTCGATCGCGCGATTCCACCGCACACGCCGCCAAACCACCGGTCGTTGCGGCTGCGTCGAAAGGTATTGACAACCGACGTGAGCGGTTCATTGGAGCGGGTCGGCTCGGTATTCAGCAGCCGCTCCTTCGCGCGTTTGAACTCCTCCTCCGTCAAGGCACCGTCAGCGCGCAGTTCCGACAGTTTGCCAAGTTCATCTGCAAGCGGCATAGAGCACTCCTCTCGTCCTAGAACACCGCAATCCTGAAAAAGTAGCAATTCGACCAAGGCACCGCCTGATCGAGCCGAGCGGCTGCCCGAAGCGGGTTCCACTCTACAGTTCTGCCAGTTAATATCCATCCATGGCATCCAGCTATTTTCTGGCCCAACTCATCGGATTGCTCTTGCTCTCCGTCGGAGCATCGATGCTCCTTCGGAAGACGCTTTTTTTGAAGGCCCTGAATGACATAACGGGAAATAGCACATCGTTGTTCATGGCGGGCATCGTTTTACTCGTCTTGGGCCTTTCGCTGGTCCTTACCCACAACATCTGGCACGCCGGATTCCTCCCACTCGTCATCACGCTCATCGGATGGATTCTAATTCTTCGTGGCATCGTTTCCATGTTCGTTCCGGGCGATGGCATCGCGCGTATGATCCGCTGGTTCAGGGTGGAAGAGTTCTCTTGGCTCTACGCCATACTTGTCCTCGCACTTGGAGCGTATCTAAACTTGGGCCGGTTTCATGCGCTAGACGACAATTCCGTCGAGGGTCGCCGGGGGCGTGCGCCCCCACCTCGACGCTGAATTCGCAATTCATGCTCAATTCCGACTCCATTCAAATTCGCACCGGCGTCAAAGCCGACGCCGCGCAACTCGCCGCATTCGCTGCGCGCACCTTCGAAGAAACCTTCGGGCCCTATAATCGACCCGAAGATTTGCGCGCCCATTTGGAAAAAGCCTTCGGAGTCGCACAGCAAACCCAGGAGTTGCTGAGCCCCAATATGGTGACCCTTCTTGCGCATCAAGGCGCAACGCTGGTCGCCTTCGCCCAGGTCCGGCGCAAGGATCCACCTGCCGGAATTCTCATCGATCGGCCGATCGAGCTGCACCGCTTCTATGTCGATCGCCCGGTTCATGGAAAGGGCGTTGCCCAGCGGCTCATGCTGGCCGTTCATGCAACGACGCGTGCGCTCCACGGCCGGAATCTGTGGCTCGGCGTGTGGGAACGAAATCCTCGCGCCATCGCCTTCTACAACAAAGTTGGCTTCGTCGATCGCGGCAGCCACGAATTCTTGGTCGGCTCCGACCGACAAACCGATCGCGTGCTCGTCGCACCCGTCCCAGCGGACCATAACTGATCGCGCCTCACCTCCCCGGCCCTTCGGCGTCGGTCACAGGCATTGGCCGCTTTGTGGCTCCGCCTCGAAGTCCGGATATCGAGCCACCAACTCGCGAAGCCTCATCAGCCCCACTTCGGGGACGAAGCGCCGTGCTTCGGCATATGAAGGGTTCGAATTGTCCTCATCCGAACAGACCTGAGATAGGACACCGGCGACTCGCAAATGAAATGCAATGCGCCTGGGGAAAAACGCCAATACAGTGCGCTCTTGCTGGGTCGCCGCTTCGTGTCCATCAAGCGCATAATTGTGCGGGAACCCATCGTAGGCTGAAACGAACACGGGGAACGTAAGACTCGAATCGAGGTATGCCTTTACCAAGGCGTCATGCGCATCAAGCAGAGCTTTGACCTCCGGCTCGGTCATGGCTTCACGGCTTTATCTCAATCGGCGTTCCGTCCGGCACGATTCGGTACAGCTCCTCGATTTCCGAATTGGTGACCGCGACGCAGCCGGTCGTCCAATTCACGAGCCGATGCACTCGGCCTAGCCAACCTAGACCATTGTGAATGCCATGCACCATGATTTCGCCGCCCGGATCATAGCCGCCGGCACGTGCCCTCGCAGCATCGGCCGCGGAAGGATAGGAGACGTGCAAAGCCCGATGAAACGAACTCGCCGGATTGTGGCTGTCGATCACGTACCGCCCTTCCGGCGTGCGCCGATCCCCCTGGCGCATTTTCGGGCCTACAGGATCTCGCCCCAACGACACTGGATACTCACGCAGCAAACTGCCGTGCGCGTACGCCAACAACCGACGCTCCCCTTTCTCGACAACTAACAAATCCGCCTTCGCGTCACCAGGCAGCGGCGACGCCGGCGCGTTAGCCCAAATCACAGCACCCAGCAACGTCGCGGCGGCAATGGCGTACAGCGGCCATTCATGAGCCATGATTGATCCTTCATGAAACGGCCTTCCCCCGCCCGGATTCCTCATTGTATCCGTCACCACCAACCGAGGCGATGACGCGCAGCGGCGTCGGGCACGGGCGATCGCCGCAGAAGCGATTGAGACGTACGTCTCAGAAATTCTCCGATTTCGCTCGAAGGCAACGCGGAAAGCTCAGTATGCTCGCTTCGAGATTCCATTAAGGGGGGAGAGGCGCCATGAAGTCCCTGATCAGCTTGATATACGCTAGCCGGTCGACTGAATGCTTTCACGAGCATGAGATTCCCGATTTGTTGCACCAGGTACGCTTAGCGAATGCAAGGCAAGAATTCACGGGCATGCTTCTGTATATCGGCGGCTCTTTTTTGCAGGTGCTCGAGGGTCAGCCGGAAAGGATTGACGCTGTGTTCGGCAGAATCCTCAATGACAAGAGGCACACCCAAGTACGGCTAATCGCAAGAGAATCCATCCCCGAGCGAGCTTTTGAGGGGTGGACGATGGTGCACAAAACCCTGGACCTCATTGAGGCGGGCGAACTTATCCGAGAAATCGATTATTTCATGTCGCCCACGTGGCTTGCACAATTGGACGCAATCCATGCGAAGAAGCTCCTCCTGGCCGCCAGCATGCGGTGGCAGATGGAGCACCGTACGGGAAAGTATCGAACACTCGGCGGCAAGACAGCGTCATGAAGCACGATGGCCGCGGGTGCTGGTGCGGCTCAGCCGAAAACTCGTTTAACGGCCGTTGACCACGGCTATCGCTTCGATCTCAACAAGGAATTCCGGCCGAAATAACCGCGGAACCTGAACGGCGGTACTTGCAGGGGGGCTCTCGACGTTGATGTACTCGTCGCGCACTTTGCGGAAATCCGCCAGATTTTCCAGGTCGAGAAAGTAACCGTTCAATTTAATGACGTCGCGGAAGCTGCCCCCGACAGATTCGATTGCCGCCTTGAGATTCTCAAATACTTGCCGGACCTGCGCACGGAAGTCATCCCTACCGACGATGTTTCCGCTCCGATCAAGCCCAACCTGACCCGCGATGAATACCGTCCTGCCGCCGGTCACCAAGGCAACCTGCGAATAGCCCACAGACCTGGGCATGGTTTCTGGAATGAACAGTTGGAAGTTCTTTTCGGCCGACATTTTGTCTTCTCCAATGTGAGCGTTCGGCTTGCCGGGCAAGCTCATGCACCCAGCACTCAATGCCGCCGCCGTCACCAAGGTTGCGACTCTCATTGCGCAATCTCCACTCGCCTCGACGCCGGCTTTACCATAGCTTGCGCCCGGTATATTCTTCAAATCGATTGTCCGAATAGCCTACATTCGTATGGTGCATCTCGCTGCCCTCGATTTGAACCTTCTTATCGCGCTCGAGTCGCTTCTGGATGAGGTGAGCGTCGGGCGCGCGGCCATTCGAGTTTCTCTTTCCCAGCCTGCGATGAGCCATTCACTCAAGAGGCTGCGGATTCTGCTCCATGATCCGCTATTGGTACGGGTCGGCGCGCGAATGCAACTGACGGCTCGCGGGGAAGCTCTGCGTTACCCGGTCAAGGATGTACTCGCGCGCGCGCGTGATCTGCTGGTCAGCGCAAAGTTTGAGGCGGCGAGCAGTACCCGGACTTTCAGATTGTTTCTGTCGGACAACGCGGCCGACCTGTTGCTGCCGCCGCTGCTGAAACGATTGCAGGGAGAAGCGCCCGCTGTCTCCATTCGAGCTCAGTCCAGCGACAGAAGCCCGCCGGATCCCTTTCAGTTGGCGCGCGCCGTGGATCTGGCCGTCTCTTGCGTTCCAAACTCCTTCAAGGGATTTTATCAGCAGCGCCTGTTTACGGACCGGGATGCGGTAGCAGCGCGACGCGGCCATCCGCTGTCGAGCCGAATCGCGGATCGCGAAGAATTCCTGAAAGCCAGGCAAGTTGCGGTCGTTGGTCCTGAATTCACCGAAGATCCGCTGGATACCTGGCTTCGGCTGGAGGGCCACGAGCGAAACGTCGCACTCATCGTTTCTCACTATCTCCAAGCCCTGCACGTGGTAGCTCAATCCGATCTGGTTGCGGTCATCCCGGAACGTCTGATCCGCGCGCACGCGGACTTCCTCGACCTCGACGTGGCGGCGGTCCCGCTGGATGTAGGAACCTTTGACGAATACCTGCTTCATCCCGCAACCACCCATGCAGACCCAGGTTGCGTGTGGCTTCGCCGGGTGCTCAACGAAATTGCGAAATCCTTGGGGCCGCTGGATGCTCGACGAATCCGGAAAATGGCGAATTCGCGGCGGAACACGCCTATTCTGCAACGAAGGCCGCCTCGAAAAGCTACTCTGTGAACCCGGCAGGAAGTTCCGGGCAAACCTTGGAGGCAATCAATGATCTTGTTCGCGCGTATGGAATGTCGGGTGCTTGCGATGGCAATAGCGCTGTTCGCAGCGGCGGTTCCGGCGGTGGGCGGATCGGCAGGCACGGCGCTGCCGCGTGCCACAGCCGAATCCCAGGGCATTTCCTCCACTGGCCTGCAAGCACTCTATGCGGAAGCCGATGCCGGGCGGTTCGGGATTCATGGTCTGATGGTCCTGCGCCACGGCAAGGTCGTGGCCGAGGGGTGGTGGGCACCGTATACCGCCGATGATCCCCACGAACTCTATTCACTGAGCAAGAGCTTCACCTCCACGGCCATTGGGCTTCTGCAGGCGGAGGGGCGCATCAATATCCACGACAAGCTGTTGGGTTATTTTCCCGACCAGGCGCCGCCCGACGCTGCGGACAACCTCAAGAATATGCGCCTGCGCGATCTGTTGATGATGTCCACAGGGCAGCAGCCGGAGGAGGTGGATCGGATCAATATCGGTGCCGCAGATGGGTCTGGCACGCGCCAGTTTCTCGCGGCGCCGGTCAAACAGCGGCCCGGCACGCTTTTCTACTACAACACCCCCGCGAGCTATATGTTGTCGGCCACGGTGCAGAAGGTCACGGGGCAGACCGTGCGCGACTATCTGGTGCCGCGCCTGTTTGAGCCGCTGGGCATCGCCACGCCCGCGTGGGATCTCAGCCCGGAAGGCTACAACCTCGGTGGCTCGGGATTGCACCTGCGCACGGAGGACGTGGCCAAATTTGGCCAGTTGTTGTTGCAACGCGGTGAGTGGAACGGTCGACGTCTGTTGCCGGCGGAATGGGTGGATCAGGCCACTGCCCGCCAGACCTCCAACGGCAGCAATCCTGACAGTGATTGGGAGCAGGGTTACGGCTTTCAGTTCTGGCGTTGCACACCAGGCTTCTATCGCGGTGATGGAGCCTTCGGTCAGTTCGTTATCGTCATGCCGCAGTACGACGCCGTGGTGGCGATCAACAGCGGCAGTCGCGATATGGGCGGCATCATGAAGATGCTGTGGACCCGGTTGCTGCCGGAGCTTCGGGCCGCGTCCTTGCCCGAAGATCGTGAGGCGCAGGGCGCATTGCAGTCGCGGCTGGCGCATTTGCAGTTGCCACCGACGTCGGGTGCCGTGAAAAAGTCGCTCGCCGCGGCGATCTCCGGGCGCGTCTATCGGCTGGAGCCCAACGACGCGAAGATTGAAACCATCTCGCTGCAATTTCCCAAGAGCGGGTATGCTGCGGTGAAGTTCCGCCAATCCGGCAACGACGAAACTCTTGCGGTAGGGCGTGACGCGTGGTCGGCATGCCAACAGACCAACGGCGGCCGCTTGGCAACCTCCGGCGCTTGGACCGCCGTGGAGACCTACGCCATTCAGACTGCCGTGTGCGGTACGCCTTACGTGGTGACCTACAGATTCAAGTTCGCAGGCGATACGCTGATGATCGAGCGCGACGCCAACGTCAGTTTCAGCAGGGACAAACTCGCGGCCTGGCGCGGCACATCACGGTGATGTCGCCGATGGGCAGAGTAGTCGACAGGCCTTGAAAATCTGCCAGTGACTCCCAAGATGGTCGAAAAGCCGGACGAGCCTGGGCCTATTGAGGATGAGCACAAGACATGGAAACGATTGGCGGCGATTTAAACCAGATGCAGCGCACCCCGCTGGCAGCAGCTCACGTCGAAGCATTGCGCGCCGCGGGCAAGGTCACGACTTATCCTGCGGGGACGATTCTTGCCCGGCCCAGTGAGCCGATGGATCGCTTCGTTTATGTCGAGGAAGGCGAGATCGAGGTAGTAAATCCCTATACCGGCGAACGCCTTTTGCCCTCCACGCTCGGTCCGGCACAGTTCATGGGGGAAATCTCCTTTCTGAACGGTGGTGCCTGGTCGATTCCGATGCGCACAGTTCGAAACACGCGGGTGATCGAGGTGCCGCGGGAAGCGATGCTCACGCTGATGTCTCAAATCCCGGAGATGTCCGACATCATCATCACGGTGTTTTCGGCGCGTCGCCGACGCCTACTCGACGACCGGAACAGCACCTTACGTCTGATCGGCGAAGATGAGGACCGCGACGTGCGCCGCATCGCGGAGTTTGCGAGCCGTAACCGCATTCCCTGCAGCTCGTTTCCGCTGCGCAGCCCGGAAGCAGAGGCGACCGCCCACAGTTGCTCAATCGCTCCGGGCGTGCCCGCGGTGATCTTCGGGCGCGACGTCGTCGTGAGCGATCCCACGCCCGACAAGGTCGCGCGGCTGCTCGGCCTCAATCTCGACTTCCGCAACGACGAGAAGTTCGACGTGCTGATCGTGGGCGGCGGGCCGGCCGGGGTGGCCGCGGGAGTCTATGCGGGAGCCGAAGGCCTCTGCGCCCTGGTCGTGGAAGACGTTGCGATCGGCGGTCAGGCCGGGACCTCGAGCCGTATCGAGAACTATATGGGCTTCCCGACGGGCATTTCCGGTGCCGACCTGGTCTGGCGCGGCGAGGTGCAGGCGATGAAGTTCGGGACCCGCTTCGCGATGCCTCGACGCGTGGTGCTCCTGGAGAGGCTCGAGGATCAGAGCTTCTGCGCCACCTTCGACAATGGCCAGCGCGTCCGTGGCAAGGCGGTGGTGGTCGCGACCGGAGTGCAGTACCGCCGGCTGCCGCTCGAGCGGCTTGCCGACTTCGAAGGCGCCGGCATTTATTATGCCGCGACCGAGATCGAGGCGCGCTACTGCAAGGGAACAGAAGCGGTCATCATCGGCGGCGGCAACTCCGCCGGGCAGGCTGCAATGTTTCTCAGCCGCTCGGCGCGCTGCGTGCGCGTGTTGGTCCGCGGGGCGTCGCTGGCCGCTTCGATGTCGAGCTACCTCTCCAGCCGGCTCAAAGCCGATCCCAGGATCACGATCGAGTTCGGAGCCGAGGTGAGCGCGTTGCATGGCACTCAGCATCTCGAGGCGCTGACCATTCGCGATGTGAAGTCCGGAGCGACCCGCGTCGTCGACACGCGCGCGCTTTTCATCATGGTGGGCGCAGCACCGAACACGGAATGGCTCTCCGGCTTGGTGAAACTCGATGACAAGGGATTCGTGGTCACCGGTTCCGGTGTGGGCTCGGCGGCCTCGCCCTTCTCCGCCTCCCTGCCCGGCATTTTCGCGGTGGGTGATGTGCGCGCCGGCTCGGTCAAGCGCGTCGCCTCCTCGGTCGGCGAAGGATCGGTCGTGATCTCCAAGGTCTGGGAGTTTGTAAACCACTAACGCCGGCGTGCAGGCCCCGCTATTTCGCAGCCGTGGTCGCGGCGCGCGCGGACTCGCCGGGCTTCATGAATTTGACCAATACCCGCTGGCCGATGAGGAAGGGCGCGTCGTCCGCCGAGACCACCACCTCGACCACGCGTTCATCGCTCGCTTCATTGGCCGCGTCCGATTTCAGCTTGCGCGCGCCGAAGGTGGCGGCGATGCGGATGACGTGGCCCGTCGAGACTCTGCTGGGATCCGCCTCAGGCACGATCTGAGCTTCCTGGCCGACATGCACGTCCGGGACTGCGCTCTCGACGATTTCCGCGCGGATGATGTGCGGCAGTACCGGCTCCAGATCGAACATGTTCGACACATTGAGCGTCGATGCCCCGGCACCGGGATTGGCGTAACGGCGGATGATTTTACCATCCATGGGCGCGCGAATATTCGTGAGCTCCTCGTTGTATTGCGCTTGCGCCAACTGGGCACGGGCGGTTTGAATCGCCGCCTGCTGCATGCCCAACTGGGCTTGCGCGGTTGCGACGTTGTCTCCGGCCTGATCGAGCTGCTGTAGGGCGATGGAATTGGTGGTGGCCAGCTTTTTGAGCCGCTCACATTCGCGCTCCGCAGTGTGGACGTTCACCTGGGCGAGCACGAGCTGGGATTGGGCCTGCACGAGAGTGGCTCGAGCACTATAGATCGCGAGGATGGCGTCCTGGTCTTCCTGGCGCGCCAGCACCTGCCCCTTCTTCACGACATCTCCCTCGTGCACCAGTACGTCCTTGATCACCCCGAAGCGGCGCGCGGCGATTTCAACCACGCCGCCTTCAATGTCGACCTTGCCGTTGGCGATCGTCGCGAACGCCGAGAGCGGAGCGGCAACCGGCGGACCCGCGCCGCTCTTGCTGCAGGCGGTCAGCAACAATGCAACGATCGCGGCGGCGAGGAGTGCGCGGTTCATGACGGTGGAGCCGAAATCATATGATCGCTCAAGATGTTGCCATCCTCCATGTGAATAATGCGATCCGCATGCGGTTCCAAGCGTGGATCATGGGTCACGACCACGATGGCTGCGTTGCGCTCCTTCGCTGCCTCATGCAGCAGTTTGATCACGACCTGGCCGTTGACGGAATCGAGCGCCGAGGTCGGTTCGTCGGCAAAAATGAGTGCGGGCGATTTGGCCAAGGCGCGCGCGATGGCGACGCGTTGCTTTTCGCCGCCGGAGAGTTCGGCGGGCTTCTGGTGCAGGCGCGCCCCTAAGCCCACCGACTCCAGGACGGCGGTGGCACGGGCGTGCGATTCGCGCTTGCCGACGCCGCAGTACCTTAGGATTTGCACCACCTGCGCGGTGGCGTCCAGCGAAGGAAACAGGTTGAAGCCCTGGAAGATGAAGCCGCAATGATCCAATCGAAATTTGTCGACCTTGCGGCTGCTCTTGTCCCACAGGCTCTCGCCCAGCGCTTGAACGTCGCCCTCGTCGGGTCTCATGAGACCGGACAAGGCGGCGATCAGCGTGGACTTGCCTGAACCGGAGGGTCCCATGACCATGGTCACCTGGCCGTGGTAGGCCGTGAAATCGACGTTCTTAAGTACCTGCTGCCGGGTTTTGCCTATCTTGTAGGCCTTGCTCAGTCCCTTGGCATCGAGTGCGAGCGAACTCATCGCAGCAGATCCGCCGGCTGACTCTTCTTGAGAATGCCGAGCGACAGCGCACCGGACAGGATGGCGATCCCAAGCAAGGTAATCGCCACGGGTAAATCGATAAACAGGGGAAAATCCATGGGTACGCCAAAGCTCCTGGCCAGCGCCCAGACCCCGGCTGTGAGCAATGCGGTGAGCAACAGACCTGCCGCGCCCACCCACAAGCTCAGTTCCATGACGATGAGCCGGAGGCTCCCCATCGAGACACCCAGCGCCCGCAAGCTCGCGAATTCCTTGATGTTGGCGAGGATCGCGCCCTGCAGGGTTTGCCAGGTGATGACGACGCCGATGAACGCCCCGACGATGACGGCAAATCCAATCATGACGCTGATCCCGCCCTCCTTGAGCATTGATTTTTGGCTGGCGTCCGACAGGTCTTGCCGGGACCACGCCTTGTACTTGCCGTCGTTCATGCGATTGAGTTCTGCGGCCACGCGTTCGGCTTGCGCGGGATCCTTGATCTTGACGACCAGCGGTCCAACACGCTCAGAATCGTTCAGCAGGTGCAACAGCTTCGCGGTTTGCGGCGACATGAACACCGAGGAGTTGAACATGGAAGGATAGCCGTCGCAGACGGCGCGAACCCAGACCCGAATCCCATTCATTTTTGCCGGATCGCTCACTTTCACGCCGAGCTTGCCCAAGCTCGAGCGATCGACGATGACCGAGTAAGGTTGCTCGAGCGCTTCGATGAGATCATCGCTGAAATCGCTGGGCAAGGTGACGGCGCCGTGAACCGGCTCGACGATGACGACCCGCACACCATCGCCTTTGGCGGGTTGGCCGTCCTTCGGAAAATTGGACCAGAACGCCCAATTCATATTCAACGCCTGTACGTCGAGCACGTCGGCGTGACGATAAATCTTCGGAATATTGCGGCGCGGCTGACCGGAATTGTTGCTGAAGAGGCTCTCGGCCTCGGGCGGCAGAATCATGATGGATGCCGGCGATCGGTCTACCGTGGCGGTGAAGGATTTGCTCATGCCCATGAACATGCCGGTCATGGCCAGCACCAACAGGCCCGCCACCGCCAGCGCAATAATGGCGGCAAGATAGCGGCGCCACTCATAAATCAGGGTGGAGAGCGCTAGCGACAACGAGATGCCGGCCGACGACCCGGACTCATACGCACGGCGACATCAGATGCAAATCCAGGTCAACGAATGCACCTTACGAGAATTGTAGGGTTTGTTGGACATTGCTCGAGGATACGCGGTTCCAAAGAATTTTGCTGTGGTGCAATAGATAATCGCCGACCGATTGAGTAAGTTCGGTAGCGTCCCGACCGGATCATTTGCATATGGTCCAATGACGATGCAGGTACGTCATCGGAGACAACTATGTATATCGGTATCGGAACTCTGATCATCATCGCTCTCATCATCTATTTTGTTCGTCGAACGTAGCGACATTTGTCACTCGTCACGATGACCGCGACCGGAGCCCGCTGCAGCGATAGCTAGCGGTGCCCGCGTGGCCCGGCAGTTTGCCCCCCAATAAATCGGTAGCCGGCACCCGTCAAACTAGCCCCGACCCCAGCCATCACGGCTTCGTCAGCGTCCGAGTCCGCGCGGATATCGTAAATCGACCCACTCGCCAGCCTCAGTTCGTCTCTGACGAACGGAATCACATCACCGCATGGAATCGTGCTGCCCTACGCCTCGCTGTAAAGAGCAACGACACATGCGTGATGCTTACCGTCAATGGTGACAATCACGTCCGGTCTCGCGGCAATGGGCACCGGAACTGGAGTGTTCGCAGACGGTCCACAACCGGACAGGAGCGTGAAAGCCGACGTCGAGACAATCGCGGCGCGAACGAGTCCGATGACCTGGTTCATCGAGTCGCAATATGCTCTCTTGACCCCCAGCCGGCAATCCCCTGAGAATGCCGAGGCACCGAATGTTCAAGGAGAGTGCCGTGACAGAAGTGTTCATCCGATTTCCCGTGCACTGTCCGATCTGCAAGCAGGAATGGACATCTCAGCGGACCAAGCGTGAACTTTTGGACGCACTCGAGAACAACAAACCGATTCGCGCGTTCGCCGAGTGCCATGACTGGCACTGGGACTTGAACGAAACCGAACGTAAGGAGCTCGCCGCACGGGTACGAGTCTGAGACGAGCCCGCGTCCGTCTCACAGCTGATCAGAATTGTACCGTGACACCGGTATTGAACGATCGACCCGGCGCCGGCAGCGGGCGGAACGTGGTGTCCGCAAGCCCCGGCGGATACAGCGCGGACTGCCAGGTGCCACCCAGCGGATTCTCATACTGACGGTCGAGCAGATTCATCACGGCAACATCGAGACGAAGGGACCGCCATTCATAGGCCGTGCGCAGATTGAGGATCGCGTAACCGGGTGTTGGGGGCTCAAGACGCAATGCATCGACTTCACTCTTATGACCCACTGCATGGAGTTCCAGCGCGCTCGACCACTGGCCGCGCTGATGCTCCAAGGCAATCGTGCCGTGGAGCGGCATCATGTGGTACAGATTCGATCGAGTGGACAAATCCTGCCCGCGCACGAAGCCGCCTGAGCCGATGAGTCGCAACACGCCGGCCGCTGCACTGTCGGAAAGCGCGTAAGCCGCGTTTGCGTCGACGCCGTAGAGGCGCGCTCTGCGATTGACGAACGCCAGCTGCGAAGCCGGCATGCCGGAACAGGCCGGTCCGCAGATCGGCACCGCGTCGATATAGTCTTCGACGGCCGTGAAGTACGGTGTGACCTGCACCGCCCACCGGCGGGCGGTGTGGTCATGCCAATTCCCCGACATGCTCGCGGCGGTGGCCGTCTCCGGCTTAAGGCCAGGATTGCCCGTGTAGCCGTTGCCATCGCCGAACCAGGTGACGGTCCCGATGGTATTCGTGCCCCAGCCATAGCGCTCATAGAAATTCGGCGAGCGATTTTTTCGCGCCAGCCCGAAGCTGTAGGTCTGCCGATTGTCGGGCTGGTAGCGGGTCAATAAAGTCGCATCGATATTGACGTCGGTGCGCGCGCGATGGGACGCGTTGAAAGCCTGCGCCGTCGGGTCGATTCCGTCATAACCCTGAACGGGCCCCGTATCCATCCGCACCGTGTCGTTTCTCGCGCCCAGCAGCGTGGTCCATCGACCGCTCCATCGGCGTTCCCATTCGGCGAAGGTCCCCCACTGCATGCGCGTCGCATTGTTGATGCTGACGTAGTCGAACATCATGCCGGCCGGGCCACCCGGCCAGCGGTCATCCAGGGTCTGGGCGTGCAGTTCATTGCCGAGCCGCAGCGTGTCTTGTTCCGACGCGGCGATCTCGGCCTTGACTCGATAGCCGAAATCCTGCGCCCGCTCCCGGGTCGGCATGTCGCCAAAACCCGTGATGTCGAGGCTGGGCGGAAAGCGATCCGGCGCATTGCCGTTCATTTGGTGACGAATGTGGTCGTAATAGGCGTTGATGTTCAGGTCGCCCCAGGCATAGCCGCCCTGATAGCGCACATTGAAAAAGGCACCGAGGTTTTGGGTCAGATCCATGTCCGCATTGGGGAACCCTTCATACGGGATGTACTGCAGCGCCGTCTGCACCTCGATCAGATTTTGTCCGCTGCGATAGGCCGCCGTGATTTGTTGATTCGAGGTCAAAAAGCGCGAGGCATTGATCCTCTCTCCTGCACCGTCGTGGTAGTCGCCCGCCCGATTGACAGAACCCTCATACGCCAGACTGAAATTGCTGCCCGCCAGCGAGGCAGACGCCGCACCGCCGATCGCGGCGCCGTTGCTGCGATAGAGACTTGAAACTCGGCCGGCACGATCAACGGAGATTTCCGTCGCGGCGAACATGGGCGGCGCAGATTCGACCAGGATGGTGCCGCCGATGCTATCGCCGCCAAGACTCACCGGAGTCACCCCGGGCAGCACCTCGATACGCGCCACATTCGCAGGATCGGTGTACGACAGCGGTGGATTCATGTGCATGGGGCAGGCAGCGGCGATCGGCACCCCATTGACCAGAATCCGTAGGCGGTCATCTCCGAGCCCGTGAATCATCGGCAGACTGGATACGCCGCCCGCTTGCGCGGCATCGACGCCTGCCAGCAACGACGCCGTATCGCTGCTGCTCACCCGTCCGGCGGCCAGTGCGTTCGCGGTAGCCTCGACCACAATGTCGGTCGGGTCCGCGCTCGACTGCGCCCAGCAGGGTGAGCACGCCATAACGAGCGGCAATCCGCGGAGCAGGGCGCCTTGCCTCACACTGGTATTTCGCCGGATGAGCAATGGATAGTCAATACGTTCGCTTGACCGAGCCGTCCATAGCCCGACGCTATCGCCGTCATTCAAACATTCAATTGGGAACATTTTCATCGATCACGCACTCTTCGCGCGAGCGCAGCAAAAGCCGGAGGGGAGCATGAACAAGTCAGACTGGGCACGGCCATCGCACAGAACGGCGCTGTTCGGTTTCGCCATCACCGCTTTGAGCGCGCTGAGCGTTGCCGGGGAACTCCAAACCGCACCGCATGGCGCCATGCCGATGTCACAGCAGCAAAAGCGTCTCGATGAGCTCGTCAGCGGCTTGAGTTCGCCTCCGGCGGGGGTCGACCCGACGGCCTGGACGACCATCTATATCCCGGTGGGCAATGAACTGACCCCGGACCGCATCGCGCTGGGGCGCAAGTTGTACTTCGACACGCGCCTGTCGAAAGACGGTACGGTGGCCTGCGCTACCTGCCACGACGTCAGCCGCGGTTTCACCGACCGCCGCAGCGTATCCGAGGGCATCGGCGATCACCTCGGCAAGCGCAGCGCACCGACGACGATGAACGCGGCGCTCCTGCAGAGCCAGTTTTGGGACGGGCGCGCGCCCTCGCTGGAGGAACAGGCCAAGCTGCCCATTCTCAATCCCATCGAAATGGGGCATCCGGATGCGGCCGCCGCGATGGCCGCCGTCAACACCGATCCGGCCTATCAGGGTTTGTTCCAGAAGGCGTATGGCCGCGCGCCCAACTATGACGATCTCGGCCGCGCCATTGCCAGCTTCGAGCGCACCCTGATCTTTCTCAACGCACCGTTCGACCGCTTCACCGGCGGCGACAACAAGGCGCTCTCCCCCGCTGCCCAACGCGGCTGGGATCTGTTCAACGGCAAGGCGCGCTGCGTCAGCTGTCACATGATCAATTCCTCAAATCCCCTCGGCACGGATAATTTGTTTCACAATATCGGCGTGTCGGCCCGCAAGCAGAATTTCGAGACACTGGCCGCGCAGGCGCTCGGCGTACTGAACGACGGCAGCAATACCGGGGCGGTCGACAAGCTCGCGATTGAAACCGATATGTCGGAGCTGGGGCGATTCCTCGTCACGAAAAAGCGCGACGACATCGGCGCCTTCAAGACCGAGCAGCTGCGCAACGTCGGGCTCACGGCGCCGTATATGCACGACGGCACCCTGAAAACTTTGTGGGACGTGATGGACCACTACAACAAGGGCGGCGAGACGAATGCCTATCTCGACGGCGGCATCGAACCGCTGAATTTGAGCGAAAACGAAATCAATGATGTAGTGGCCTTTCTCTTCGCGCTCACGGATTCGCGATTTGCCGCGCAAAACGAAGCGGCGCTGCGCGAGCAGCAGCTGCTCGCCGCGAAGAGCCGACCGTTCCGCGACAACGCGCTGGCGCACCGCGAGATGCTGCCCTTCGAGCAGCGGGTGATGGGTCCGGCGGGTTTGCCGGTGAGCCTGAAGTAATAGCGAGTCAATCCATGAACGACAAACTGAAAATACCCCGCATCAAGAGCATCGAAACACGGCATGAGGAACAGCGCGAGGCGCTGTTCCGCGGCCTGCACAATCTGGACCGGCGCAGTTTTCTGAAAGTATCCACGGGTGCGGCGGCCGCGGCGATGGCAGCGGGGGTGTCCAGTCACTTCCATAGCTTCCTCCCCGTGAATGTGGCCTACGCCGGCGCCGGCCCCGGCGGCCAAGGCTTCACCTTCGCCTACATCTCTGATTCGCATCTGTACGCCAAGAAGACCAATGAGCGCTTCGTGCGCCAGCTGCTGCGCGCGGTCGATGACGTGAACAGGCTCGACCCACAGCCCGACTTCGTCTTGTACGGCGGCGACCTGGCGCAGCTCGGGCGCAAGGAAGAACTGGATCTGGGTGCACAGATCCTCAAGAGTCTCAAGGCGCCGGTGCACATGATGGTCGGCGAGCACGACTGGTATTTCGACATGGGCCACCGCTGGAATGAATTATTCGGCCCGCAAACCTACAGCTTCGATCACAAGGGCGTGCACTTCGTGGTGCTGATGAGCGTGCAGGAAAAGGACTTCTGGAGCGCGCGGGGCATGACCGCGGCGGAGCGCATGCACACCGTGGCGGGCCTCGATAACGCCGTGCAAAGCGCCTTCGAGGTCGGCGCGCCGCAACGCGAATGGCTGCGCAAAGACCTCGAGAAGGTATCGACCTCGACGCCGCTGATCGTGTTCTCGCACTCCCCGCTCTACAAGCTCTACCGTTCGTGGAATTTCTGGACCGACGACGCCGAAGAGGTGCAGGCACTATTGCAGCGCTTCGATCGAGTCACGGTGCTGCACGGTCATACCCATCAGGTGCTGACCAATCGCATCGGCAATATTCAATTTCACGGCATGTTGTCGACCGCATGGCCCTGGCCCTACGCCCCGCAAGGTTTGCCGGCGCTCACCGTGCAGATGAACCGGCCCAATCCCTTCGACCCGAACGACGGCTTGGGCGACGGTACGGTTTCTGTGCACCCGGACGGCCTCGTCGACAAGCTGTACAACCTGTGGAACCGCAATCCCATGCAGGTTAAAGCAAGCTATTTGAGCAGCGGCGGCAAGAGCGATGTCCCCACCGCACCCACGCTCGCCAGCTATTGATCGCACGTCCGGAGCCACGCCATGAATAACCTCAAGTTCCTCGCACTGCTGCTGGCGTCGACCCTGGCCACGCAAGCCGACAGTCAGAGCCCATCCCCGCAGCAGTCGGCGGCCACGCCGCCGGCCGGCAGCAAGACCGTCAAACTGTGCGACAACAAGACCACGGTGCAGGTAGCGAATGACGCGCCCAAGACCCGCGCCGAAGGGCAGAAGATTTCCGATGCGCTGATGGCGCAGTGGAAGGCGACCAATCCGAACAACAACTGGGTTCAGGGAGAGGTCGAGGCTCACCAGGTAGTCACTCCGGCGGACAATTCCAAACTGATCGGTACCGGCCAATCCTCCACCTACGGGACGGTAACGCCGCAAGACGTCCAGGTGTGGAAGAACGAAACCTACAAATCGGCGGTCTACGGTTCCACGGTGTTCCACAGCGGCGATGAACTCGGCAGCGAGATCGCCGTGTCCTGCGACATGTGCCATCCTCGCGCGGCCAACACGCATCCCGAGTCGTACCCCAAGTTCCAGCCGCAGCTGGGCCGAGTCGCATTGCTGCGCGACATGATCAACTGGTGCATCGAGCACCCGGTGCGCGGCAAGGTGCTGGCGCCCGACGACCCTAAAATGCGGGCGCTGGAAGCCTATATCCTTGCGCAGCGCAAGGGCGTGGCCTTGGACTATGGCAAGCGTTAATTGCGCGCGCGCACAAAGCTTGACTCCGTTACGACGGAGCGGGTGCCGGTCGGTGGGTTGTTCCTGACCAGGTCGCCGAGCAGCGCCAGGTCTCGCGCTTTCGGGTAGCCGCGGCGCCAGACCAAGCCGATGCGGCGGCTCGCGTTGAGTGATCGCAGCGGCCGGATGACGAATGATGGCTGCGGACCCTGCGGAGGATGAGCTGCGAGCGCCGGCAACAGAGTGCAGCCAAAGCCGGCACCCACCAGTTGACAGATCGTCTCGAGGCTCGCGGCGCGAAAATCGTCGATTCCCTCTTCCTCCGCGGCCACGCGTCCGCAAGCGGCCAGCGCCTGACCGCGCAGGCAATGCCCATCAGCCAACAAAAGCATCGGCTCGTCGCGCAAATCGACTTCGGTGACCGTTTTCAGTCCCGCCAGCGGATGGCTCGGCGGACAGGCGAACCAGAACGGCTCGTCAAACAGTGCAAATTCCTCGAAGTCTTCGCCTTCCAGCGGCAGCGCCAGCAGTGCCGCATCTATTTGATAATTGCGAAGGCGCTCCAACAGGTGTCGGGTCAAATCCTCATGCACGACCAGTTGCAAGCCGGCGTAGCGACCCTTGGTGAGGGGCAGCAGCCAGGGCAGAAAATACGGCGCGAGCGAAGGAATGACGCCTAAATTGAGCGGCCCCGTCAACGGTCCACGCGGCTTGCGGACCGAGGACAACAGCGTGTCGACTTCCGCCACGATCCGTTGCGCTTTCTCAACGACCTCCTGACCTATCGCGGTAAGCGCGAATGATCTCGCGTTGCGCTCAATCAGCGTGACCCCGAGATACTCCTCGAGCTTGCGGATCTGATTGCTCAGGGTGGGTTGGGAGACATGACAGTCTTCGGCCGCACGGCCGAAATGCGCGCGATTCGCAAGAGCCACCAAATAACGCAGTTCCCTGATGGTCATTGCGAACCGCCCGTCAGTTGATCATCTATGCCATCCACTCATGGCGCGATTTCACGCCAGACAACGGACAGAATCCAATTGATTGCCTCTACCGGATCCATAGATTCCGTCTATGCATTTCACTGAACGATGATCGTTCCCACCATGCGCGGATGGATAGAACACGCGAAGCGATACGTACCCGGCTTGTCGAATTTGAACGAAAAGCTCTCGTTCGTATCCATGCCGCCCGACTTGAACAATCCCGTATCGCTGACCACGCTGTGTGGCTCATCGTCCATATTGGTCCAGGTTACGGTGGAGCCCGCTTTGACGGTCAATGGCGTCGGCGCAAACATGAAATTCTTCACGACGATCTTTGACCCGGCCGCCGTTTCTGCGGCCGATGGGACAGACACCTCCATCGCTCCCAGAATAAGCATACCGACGGCCGTCAGCCACCATTGATTTCGCCGCATCTTCACCGTGAGTCTCTCCTCCAGTTAAGTTTCGCCGCCGTGCTAGGCAAGCGCCCTGTCGCTGAGCGCCAGGGAGCTCGGATGTTTCACCACGGAGACGCTGGTTAGCCCAAGCATCGTTTGCAGTTGATCCGCGGGCACCTTGAGCGGTCCGGGTCCCGAGCCCACGCCGGCGGCGGGTTGCGGATAGGAAGTCGACCGCGCGGTGTGGAAGGTCATGTTGCCTTCAACCTTCTGCACGATCTGATGAATGTGACCGTTGAGCACGGTAACCGAGCCGAAGCGGCGCAGCTGGCTCATCAGCTGATCCGCGTCACCCGTGCCCCAACCCCAGGGCTCGTAGATCGTCCACAGCGGCATGTGGGCAAAGACCACAATCGGGGTGCTCGCCGAACGACCCTTCAGGTCGGCCGCAACCCAAGCGAGCTGCTCGTCACCCAGGGTGCCAAGCCCACCCGGCTTGAACTGCAAAACATTGATGAGCCCGACGAAATGCACGCCGGCGTGATCGAAGCTGTAATAACCCTTGCCATTGGAGGCCTTGCCGAATCGGTTGAAATATTCGGTGACGGTGGCATCCGTAGTGTCGTGCTCGCCCGGCACCGTGTGTATCTCGGTGGTGCGCAGACGGGTGAACAGCTGCTGCGCCTGATCGAATTCGGCGGGCTTCGACAAGTGCGTGATGTCGCCCGTGTGGATGATGAGCGCCGGCTGGTCGGCCATGCCGTTCACGATGTCGATGGTCTGCGTCAAAGTGCCGGCGACGTCCGGATTGGCTTCCTTGTTGAAACCGATGTGGGTGTCGCTGATCTGCACGAACAGCGGCTTGCCGAGTTTTGCAGCGGCGTTTTTGTCGCCGGCCGCCATGGCCAGATCAATGGGCGTGAACACTCCGCCCGACAGCGCGAAAAGCGTGCCCGCCCCGCCATAGGCCATACATTTCAGAGCGTTGCGACGCGAAAGCAGCGATTGGTCATCCGACATGTCCGTCTCCTGAGTGGCAGTACGGGAGAGAAGACTTCGGAGCCCGCCAAATTATTCCCGTTAATTGACGACTATCGCGGGGGACGCTTTATGGGACCTCCGGGGTGCTCCTGTCCTGCAACAACCGGACGAGCCCCAGCAGTTCATCCCACGCGGTATCCGAAACGGCGCAATTCACCAGATTCCCCGTCGTCCAGAACGCCAGGTGATACCCATTTCGAGTGGAGTTCCCCGGCAGGCCGCGCCGGTCCGCAGCCCAGCTGAAGACGTTGATGACGTGCGAGCCATGTTGATAGACGACCACTGCCGCCCGCTGATGATCAAAGTAATCCGCGCGCCCGCCAATCAGCCGATATCCCTGCTGGTCGAACTCCGCGACCACCGGCGACACATCGGTGTGACCCGCAAACCACGGCTTCACCGTGTGCTGATCGGTGGAAACCACATCGATCAGATGGTCCGGCATCAACGATCGAACATGGGCACTGACCAGGTCGTCAAGCACCGGATTGGTCAGCGGCGGCGACAGCAGAAAAAACGCAATGCCGGCCGCGATCGCGGTGCCGCCGATGCCGCTGAAGGTCCCCTTCCAGAATGGTCGTGGTCGCCAGTCCGTGAGCCGCTCCCCATTGAAGAAGCGCCGGCTTTTGGCTGTTGTTTCTTGATCGAGCGAGCGCATGATGCGAGCCCGCAGCGCCGGCGCAGTACCCGCGTAGCTCAGGCTCCGCCGCAGGGCGGTGCGCGTTTGTTGCAAGTCCTCCAGCAGCGCGCGGCACTCGGTGCAGGCCTCACTGTGGCGCTCGATATCCGCCGCACAGAGCGCATCGAGTTCGCCGTCGAAGTATCCTTGCACACGCAGTGATTCAGCGCACTGCATGCCATGCCTTCACATCGGAGCCTCGCAGGGCGTAAAATTCATGATATGGGCGCAAGACCGCCTCCTACACGATGTGAAGCAGCTCGCAATCTGCTTTCGCCGCGAACATCCTGCCTTCCCTAGCACAAGACTCGCGGCGCGCCCGATTTATTCCTGCAATCGAGCAACAGGCCTGCGCGGCTCGCGGCCACGGCCGTGTTGAACGGTCTCTCATTCCTCGAGCTGCTTGCGGATCGACAGCAGTTCATGCCGACGCTGTGCGCTGATCTTCGGATAGCTCATTTTGAGTCCTTTGAATGTTTCGAGGATGATGCGTGACACGATCAACCGGGCATTTTGTTTGTCGTCGGCGGGAACGACGTACCAAGGCGAGTCCGAGGTGCTCGTGGCGCCGAGGCACTCCTCATACGCCAGCTTGTAGCTCTTCCAGTAACCCCTCTCTTGAATGTCCGCCAGACTGAATTTCCAGTTCTTCTGCGGCTCGTCAATGCGCGCCAGAAAGCGCGTGCGCTGCTCCTCCTTGGAGAGGTGGAGAAAAAACTTGATGATGCGGGTGCCGTTGCAGTGCAGGTGTTTCTCGAAATTGGTGATCGAACGATACCGCTCGAGCCAGAGCTGCTTGTCATGTAGCGGCAGGTCGGGAAGCCCCTCGCCGATAAGAATGTCGCGATGCACGCGCACGATCAGCACTTCCTCGTAATAGGATCGGTTGAAGATGCCGATGCGGCCGCGTTCCGGTAGATCGCGTGCCGGACGCCAGAGAAAATCGTGCGCCAATTCGGCCGCGCTGGGATGCTTGAAGCTGAATACCTGGCAGCCTTGCGGGTTGATTCCCGACATCACGTGCCTTATCACGCCGTCTTTTCCGGCCGCGTCCATCCCCTGGAAAATAATAAGGATGGCGTGGCGATTGATCGCGTACTGCAGCTGCTGCATCGCGCTCAGTTGGTCAACATGCTCCTTTAGAAGCCTTACGTACTGCTCCTTCGACTTGTATAGCGGATCGATCAGCGTCGGCCACCTCTTGAGGTCGACGTCATCTCCCTCACGTACACTAAAATCGCTGGGTTTGATCTTCATCTTCGATGTCCCTCCTGATGCGCCCGGCCCGCAACCGCCATACCACGGCTCGGCCCGAGACCCGGTTGGTCGAGTCGGCGAGCGGCAAGCGGCAAATTCGCGCGGGCGCCAATGTTCGGCCCGAAGAGGAGTCCGCGCCGGCGGACGCCGAGCGCCTTGGCAGGCCAAGGGCTAGAGACACCGATGCCCCGATTCCTGACGCGCGACCGCCCAAAGGCTGATCGGCGATTGCAATACGTGCTCCACGCATCATAATAGGCGATACCGTCTTTGCAAGGTTGTGCGGCAGATTGGCTATAAGGACGTCGTCGGGATTCGCCACGGAGGCTTACGCCCATAGTTACTTCCCATTTTGAAGGCAACCACTTGCTGGCGGCGTTGCCGAGATCCGTGTGGGACCGTTGGCTGCCCCAGATGCAACTGGTCGAATTGCACCTTGGCCAAGTGCTGCACGAGTCCCGTGAAACACTGAGTCATGAATACTTTCCGGTCACCGCCATCGTTTCGCTACTCTATGTCATGGAAAATGGCGCGGCCGCGGAAATTGCCGTCGTCGGGGACGACGGAATAGTCGGAGTTTCACTATTCATGGGCGGACAGTCCACCACGAGTCGCGCCGTTGTTCAGAGCGCCGGGCAGGCATTTCGGCTCAAAGCGCAGCAATTGATGGACGAATTCAACCGTAATGGCGCCGTGCTGCATCTGCTGCTCCGTTATACCCAAGCGCTCATCACTCAAATGGCGCAGACCGCCGTTTGCAACCGACATCACTCGCTGGACCAGCAGCTCTGTCGTTGGCTGCTCCTGAGTCTGGATCGTCTCGAAGGGAGCGATCTCGTGATGACCCAGGAACTGATCGCCAACATGCTCGGTGTGCGGCGCGAAGGGGTCACGGAAGCTGCGAGCGATTTACAGCGCGACGGCCTCATACGCTATGCGCGCGGCCACATCAGGGTATTGGACCGCGCCGGGCTGGAGCAGCGTACCTGCGAATGCTATGAAGTTGTACGGCGGGAATACGCCCGCTTACTCCCCCATGTGGAACGCGCAAATCGCTAGCGTCGGCAGGAGCGGGTACGCCAAACTCAGCCATGAATGCAGGCCTGCCGCCGGATGATCCAGCACCGAGCAAAACGGCCCTGACACGGGTCGTGGGTCTCGGAGCCTCCGCCGGGGGACTCGAGGCGCTGCAGCAGTTTATCGCCAACGTCCCCGCGGCAAGCGGATTGGCGTACATCGTCGTGCAGCACCTCGATCCGACGCATAAAGCGATGCTGACCGAGCTGCTGCAGCGAGCGACCGCGATGCCGGTGCACGAAGCAACCGGATCGATGCGTGTCGAACCCGATGTGGTCTACGTGATCCCGCCGAGCACCGAACTCACCCTGGTCGGCGGCCGCCTGCATCTGACGGAGCCCGCTCAACCGCGCGGAAGGCGCCTGCCGATTGACGTGCTGTTCAGTTCTCTCGCCCGCGACCAGGGTGAGAGCGCGATCGGGGTGGTGTTGTCGGGTATGGGTTCGGACGGGACCGTCGGTCTACAGGCGATCAAGGGCGCGGGTGGCCTGACTTTCGCCCAAGAGCCGGCATCGGCGCAGTTCGATTCGATGCCGAAAAGCGCGATCGACGCGGGGGCCTGCGACATTGTGGCCCCGGCCGCAGAGCTTCCCCTTCGCATCGTGCTGGTCGCTGCGAAACACCCCGTGACGGTTCCCAGATTGGCGGGCACGGGCGAGGAAAGCGAGCAATCGCTGAACGAAATCCTCGGCTTGTTGCGCGAGCGCAGCAAACACGATCTTACACATTATAAAATCACCACGGTGAAGCGCCGGATCGAGCGGCGCATGGGTGTACATGGCCTCGACACGCTCACGGCCTACGGACGATTCGTACAGGAAAATCCTCAGGAACTCGATCTGCTCTTCAAGGAATTGCTGATCGGCGTCACCAGTTTCTTTCGCGATCCGCCGCTCTGGCAGGAACTCAAGGACACGGTGTTGCCTGCACTGCTGGCGCGGCGGACCCCCGGCACTCCCCTGCGGGCCTGGGTCGTGGGCTGCTCGACGGGCGAGGAAGCCTACTCCCTGGCAATGGCGTTCAGAGAAGTGGCTGACACGCAGCCCAACCCCGATGCTTGGACACTGCAGATTTTTGCGAGCGACGTCAATTCGGATGCGATCGCCGTGGCGCGCAGGGGACAATTCGCTTCGAGCATCGCGGTCGACGTGGCTCCCGAACGCCTCAGCCGCTTCTTCAATGCGATGGGCAACGGTTTTTTGATCGGACACGAGATTCGTCAAACGATCCTGTTTGCCCAGCATGACGTAACTCTTGATCCGCCGTTTACACGGCTGGACATCCTGTCCTGCCGCAATCTGATGATTTACTTCAATGCAGCGCTTCAGCAGAGGGTGCTGCCGCTGTTTCACTACGTATTGCGTCCCGGTGGCGTACTCTTGCTGGGCGGCTCCGAGACGGTCGGCCGGTCATTGTCGCTGTTCACCCCGCTTGATTCCAAGTCCAGGGTATACCTGCGCAGCGGCGCCGCCCCGGTCGCCGGCAATCTGGACTTTCCCGTCAATCGCAGCTTGTCATTGCGCGCAACCGCGCAGGAGTCGAATGTGTCGCCACCCCTCGCCCGCCAGGCAAACCTGCAATCGCTCGCCAACCAGGTACTGCTGCAGGAGTTCTCGCCCCCCGCGGTGCTGGTCAATGAACAGGGCGATGTGGTCTATATCAACGGTCACACCGGCAAATACCTCGAGCCGGCGGCCGGGAAGGCCAACTGGAATATCCATGTCATGGCGCGGCCGGTCATCCGCGCGCAGCTCGCGGCCGCCCTGCGGCAAGCCGTGCACGAGAAGCAAACGATCGAGTTGCACGGCCTCAGACTCGAGGAAGCTCCGCAGGCCACGCTCGATGTGACGGTACAACCCGTGCGGGAGTCGCCGGGTCTCGAGGGGACGGTGATGATCGTCTTTCGCGATATCGCGATCCCGCCATCCGCCAAGCTGAAGCGCAGGCGGGCCGCAGGCTCGCTCGATCCGGCGATCAGCGACGATCTGGTGCGCGCGCGCGAGGAAATTCGCGCACTTCGCCAGGAGATGCGCGCGTCCCAGGAGGAGCTACAAAGCGCCAACGAGGAGTTGCAGTCGACCAATGAGGAGCTGCAGTCGGCCAACGAGGAACTTACGACTTCGAAGGAAGAATCGCAGTCCATGAACGAGGAGCTGCAGACGATCAACGTCGAATTGCGTTCGAAGCTCGACGATTTGGCGCTGGCGCAGAGCGATATGCAAAATCTGCTCAACAGCACGGACATCGCGACGCTGTTTCTCGACAATGCGCTGAACGTACGCCGGTTCACCGATCACATCACTCGCATCATCCAGCTGCGTGAAGGGGATATCGGCAGGCCACTCAGCGACCTCTCGAGCACACTCATCTACCCGCAACTGCAGGCTGACGCCAACGGGACCCTGCGTACCCTGGCGTTTTCAGAGAAACAGATCGCGACCACCGACGGGCACTGGTACACGGTGCGGATCATGCCCTATCGCACCGTCGCGAACGTGATCCAGGGCGTTGTAATCACCTTCGTCGACATCACTGCCGCGAAGGAACTCGAGACACGCCTGCGCAAGCCTTAGCGAGTTGGAGTAGAGTCTCGCCTTGGCGGCGTTGCGGCACGGGGAGGTACGATGTCGAACGATTTAACAGAAGCCGAGAACCAAGCGAGCCTGCGCCTGCGCGCATTGCAGCGCTTGACAGGAAAGAATGGCTCGCATGGTGCGCGGCTGAATGCATCCGCCGCATTCCAGGTTCTGCACGATCTCGCATCCTCGCCGTCGACCGGCGCGGCCGCGCTGGCCCTGCTTCATGAACTGCAGGTGTATCAGGTGGAACTGGACTTGCAGGACGAGGAGATGCGCCGCTCCCGCGCCGAGCTGGAGACGACCTTGAGCCGTCAGGTTCAGCTGTACGATTTTGCACCCGTC
>Ga0210408_10001194_pt1 | contig 27998 bp, 27 predicted proteins | sample IncBWH4MmetaG_FD_155471 | JGI IMG/M metagenome (GOLD analysis project Ga0210408, IMG submission 155471) | Forest soil microbial communities from Barre Woods Harvard Forest LTER site, Petersham, Massachusetts, United States - Inc-BW-H-4-M | ecosystem: Environmental > Terrestrial > Soil >...
GCGCGTTCGCAGCGCCCCCGCCATCCCGCCGGCCCGTCGGGACTCGGACGGCGAGACCACCAGATAGATCCAATAGATGGCCGAGAACGCCCATGCCTCCGGGCGCAGCAGGCCGGCGAGCGCCAGCAGCGCCAGCACCGGCCCACCGGCCCGCGGCCGGCGCGCCTCGACGAGCAGCGCCCCCAGCAGCAGCAGCATGTAAGGCAGATCGACGTATGCACGCACGCCGTAGGAGAGGACGGGCACGCGTGTGAGCAGTACGAGCGCGGCCAGCGCGCCGGCGGCCCGCCCGAACCATCGCGCGCCGAGCTCGTAGACGACCCAGCCGCAAGCCGCCAGCGCGAGAAACCCGAGCGCGACGGTCACCCCGTCAACCGCGCTCGGCCCGAGCGGCGCGAGCACGAAGCCGACGGCCTCGATGAGCGGGTGGGGAGTCGGCGCGATCGGGACTGCGTACGCCGGCAGTTCGCCGCGTGAGAGCTGTCCTCCCCAGGCCAGCGCGTAGAGCGTGTCGTAGTTGACGAAGCCGACGCCGCTCACGAGACGCAGCAGAATCGCCCCGGCGGCGATCGCGAAGGCGGCTGTGAGCGGCGCCGAATGGCGCCTCGTCCAGGCTGTCACGAGCGGGGACGGTATCCGCTCGGGCGGGCCGCGAGCGTGGGTAGACTCAGCCCAACGTTGTCGGATCTCAAGCAGCCACAGGACCAGCAGCGGTCGCTATACCGCAGGCACCGTCCCCGCACGTTCGGCGAGGTCGTCGGCCAGGAGCCCGTCGTGCGCACGTTGCGCAATGCCGTGCAGGGGGAAAAAGTGCACCACGCCTACCTGTTCGTCGGCTCGCGCGGCACGGGCAAGACCTCGATGGCCAAGATCCTCGCCGCGTGCCTGAATTGCGAGCGCGGGCCGACGATCGAGCCATGCGGGGAATGCGAATCGTGCCTCTCGATCGCGCGGGCGAGCTCGCTGGACGTGATCGAGATGGACGCGGCCTCGAACAACTCCGTCGATGACATCCGCGAGCTGCGCGAGAGCGTCGCCTACGCGCCCGTCAGCGGGCGCCGCAAGGTCTACATCCTCGACGAGGCCCACATGCTCTCGACGGCGGCGTGGAACGCATTCCTGAAGACGCTCGAGGAGCCGCCGCCGAACACGGTCTTCGTGCTCGCGACGACCGAGGCGGGCAAGGTCCCGGCAACCGTCGTCGACCGCTGCCACCGCTTCGACTTCCACCGCCCGAGCGTCGAGCAGATCGCGAGCGTGCTGCGGCGCACGGCCGAGGCCGAGTCGATCGAGATCCCGCCCGCGGCGCTCGCCGCGATCGCACGCTCGGCAACCGGCAGCTTCCGCGACGCGCTGGGAACGCTGGAGCAGCTCGTCACCTACACCGGCACCGAGATCGGCCTGCAGGACGTGCTCGCGGTGCTCGGCGTCGCCGACGCCGCGCTGCTGGAAGCGACGATGGATGCGGTCGCGGCGGGTGACGCCCGGGGAGCGCTGACGGCTCTCGAGGAGTCCGCCGAGCAGGGCCGCGACGCCGGCTCGTTCGCCGCTGACCTCGAGGTGCGTGCGCGCGAGCTGCTGGTCGTGCAGATCCTCGGCGAGGTGCCGCCAGAGCTGTCGCTCACGCCCGAGGCCGATGCGGCTCTGCTTGCCCAGGCCGAGCGCCTTGACCATGGCGTCGTGGTCGGTGTGCTGGAGCTGCTGGGTGGCGCGCTCGAGGCCGTGCGCGCCGGCGCTGACGCCCGCACCCGCCTAGAGCTCGCGCTCGTGAAGGCGGCCCGGCCCGATGTGGACAGCTCGATGCGTGCGCTGCTCGCGCGGATCGAGCGCCTGGAGCGCGGGGACGTGCACGCCGAGCGGGTGGCTTCCAGCGGCTCCGGAGACGGCGGCGAGGATGCCGGCGCGCGGGGCGCTCCGGGCGCCCGGCAAGCTGGGGCGACGAGCGCCGGCGATCCGCCGCCGGCGGTCGAGCATGAGACGCCCACCCCAAGCGCCGAAGACGCGCCAGGGCCGCTGCGTTCCGTGGCGCCTTCCGTCGCCGTCGAGCTCGCGACCGCGGAGGCGACGGAGCCACAGGTCCAGGCGGGACCCGCAGCTGCCCCGAGAGACCTCGAGTCGCTCTGCGCGCTGTGGCCGGCGGTCGTCGAGCTCGTGCGCGGCGAGAACGCACTGCTGGGCGCGCTGATCGCCGAGGCGCAGCCGGTCGAGATCGACGCCGAAGACCTGACGGTCGCGTTCGCGTCATCCAAGCCTTTCCTCAGGAAGAAGGCCTCCGTTCCACTCAACCGCGCGGCGGTCACCGAGGCGCTGCGCGCGGTCACGGGGTTGCGTTGGCGGCTCTCGTTCGAGCTCAGCGACGCGCTCGGCGAGAGTCAGGGCGAGAGCTCCGAGCCCGCGCGCTCGGAGGAGGAGTGGGTGCGGCGCGTTATGGAGGAGTTCGACGCCGAGGAGGTCCCGGGCGAGTGGGATCGTGTCCAGGAGGGCATTGGCGAGCGGGGCGAGGAGCTCGAGGCCGCGGGCAGCGAGGAGAAAGGCCACTGATGCCCAAGCAGCCGCGGATGCCGAACATGCAGCAGATGATGCAGCAGGTGCAGAAGATGCAGCAGGAGATGGCGGCCGCGCAGGAGGCGCTGAGGAGCGAGGTCGTCGAGGCCTCCGCCGGCGGAGGCATGGTGAGCGTGAAGGTGAGCGGCGACCTCGAGGTCAAGGCGGTGAGGATCGACCCCTCGGCGGTCGACCCCGAAGACGTGGAGATCCTGGCTGACATGGTGCTCGCAGCGGTCAACGAGGGCCTGCGCATGGCGCAGGAGCTGGCGGCGAAGAAGCTCGGCGGGGCGACCGGCGGGCTTGACCTGGGCGGCCTCGGCGGGCTGGGCATGCCGGGCCTGTGAGCGACTCCTACGCGCCGCCGGTCCAGAGGCTCGTCACCGAGCTATCCAAGCTCCCGGGCATCGGCAACCGGACCGCCCAGCGCCTCGCCTTCCACCTGCTTCGGTCCACTCCCGAGGATGCCACCGCGCTCGCGGAGGCGATCAGGGAGGTCAAGGAGAAGATCGGCCTGTGCGAGGTCTGCTTCAACCTCACGGACGAGGTGCGCTGTCGGATCTGCCAGGATCCGCGGCGCGACCACGGGCTGATCTGCGTCGTCGAGGAGCCCAGCGACGTGATCCCGATGGAGCGCACGCACGAGTACCACGGCATCTATCACGTGCTCGGCGGGGCGCTGTCGCCGATCGACGGCGTCGACCCGGAGGACCTCAAGATCGCCGAGCTGTTCGCACGCGCCGCATCCGCCGACGGCGCCGTCCGCGAGATCGTGCTGGCAACCAACCCGACGACCACCGGCGAGGCCACGGCGCTTCACATCGCAGATGAGCTGCGCGTGCGCGCGCCCCAGGTCACGGTTACGAGGCTCGCCAGCGGCCTGCCCGTGGGCTCCGATCTCGAGTACGCCGACGAGGTGACCCTCGGCAAGGCCCTCGCGGGGCGCCGGGCGCTCTGAGATGACGCGTTCCGAGCAGCGTTGACGCGATCTGGGCCGTCGCTTGGCGCGCTCAGCGGGCTGTGGAGATGGCCAGCACGCTGTTTGCCGCGATCGAGAGCCGGGTATGGCCAGCAGCCCTCACCGTCTCGGTCCTCAGTCCGGCGCGCGTGGGGCTGAGGACCGCGATATGGACCGTGTGGGCGTTGCGTAGCACGACCGGGCGGGGTCGCGCGCGCTCGTTGTCGAGGATCAGCACGGTCGCGCCCCCCGGCTGCTCGACGGCGGTCCGAACCAGTCCTTGCACAGGGGGCAGGCTTCGGAACGAGGAGCCGACGGGCAGCCACTGGTTAAGCGCGACCAGCGCGCTCTCGAGTGGACGCTCCAGGACTTCGGCGCCCCGAACCACGAAGGGGTCGTAGGGGTCGCCGCTTGAGTGGAAGCGCACCTCCCGGAAGCCCGTCTTCAGCGCGGAGAGGACGAATCGCACCGCCCAGACCGCCGCGGCGGGCCTGTCGGAGACCCCCGCGAGCCCCCCGCAGGAGGCGGAGTTGGCCTCGGAGATGATCGCCGGACTCCCGACGGCCCGCGCCTCGGCTACCACCCACGCGAGCCTCGCCGGCGAGTCGGCGACCCTGGCTGAGAGCAGTCCTCCGATCGTGACCTCCCGCGGGCTGCGGCAGTCCGTCAGCGGATAGAGGTGCACGCCCACCGTCTGCGCGCCGAGCTGCGCGAGGACCCGCGGAAGCTGATGGCGCCAGCGCGCCGGGCGCGAGAGTTCCGGTCCGAGCAGAGGAGCGCTCCCGATCGCCTGTCTGAGATAGCTGGCCAGCTGGAGATATGTGTTCGCCGCGACTGCTTCTTCGCCGGCAAACGCCTTGTCCAGCGATGAGTAGTTCGGCAGGCCATAGAGGTCCGGCTCGTTCCCGAGCGAGAAGCTCAGGCCGCCAGTTGCCGCGCCTTGTGCCTTGGCGACCATCTGCTTGGCCCACGAGAGGTTCCCCGTTCGCACGTTGAGACCGACCGTCAGCGGGTCTTTCGCGGCGCCGAGCAGGCACTGCAGCTGGCTCCAGAATTCGGTGGGCAGCGAATAGAGGGTGGCGGTTTCCCAGGAGCTGGGCGGCGGGGGCACGGCCCCGTTTGGCGCCGTCATGTCCTGGCTCACGCCGGCCAACTCCAGGGGGGGAGATCCCAGCCGGAGCAGCTCACCCGCCAAGGCACCGGGAGGGCAGGTCCCGGTGCCGAGGTACCGGGCCATGACGGGGTACTCGACGGACAGGCCCACCGGTGCCATCGTGACCGAGACGCCGGGACCAGCCGGCGCGAGGGTGACTTCTAGGGGTGGCAAGCCGCCCCCGACGTTGGCCAGTTTCGCGCTCGCTCGCGCGTGGGGCACCGCTGCCTCGGAGCGAGAAGGACCCGAGACGAGGACGAGCACCGACATGCCAAGTGCCAGCGCGAGCGCCGGGGGGGTCCGCGTGCTGCGCCGGCGCGCCATCAGCGGAACATACCGAGATCGCCGGTCACCGAGGCGCGGTCCACGGGGCGTGCGGCGCGGCGCGCTCCCAGCGTGCGCGGCGGCGGCCAATATCCTGCGGTGTATGCCGGGAATGGTGGTCATGAAGTTCGGAGGGACCTCGGTCGCGGACGCTGCGCGCATCAAGCGCGCGGCGCGGCGGATCGTCGACAAGCGCGAGGCGGGCGATCGCGTGGTCGCGGTGCTGTCGGCTCGCGGCAAGACGACTGACGAGCTGATCGAGATGGCGCAGGAGGTCTCCTCGGCGCCTGACCCGAGGGAGATGGACATGCTGCTGTCGACCGGCGAGCGGATCTCCTGCGCGCTGTGCGCGATGGCGATCCACGATCTCGGCCACCGCGCGATCTCGCTCACGGGGTCGCAGGCCGGGATCCTGACCGACGAGTCGCACACCAAGGCGCTGATCGTCGACGTGCGCGCCGATCGGATCAAGGCGGCGCTGGAGGAGGACAAAATCGTGCTCGTCGCCGGCTTTCAGGGCGTCTCGAGCACCGGCAGGGATGTGACGACGCTCGGGCGGGGCGGATCGGACACGAGCGCGGTCGCCGTCGCGGCGGCGCTCGGCGCCGACGTGTGCGAAATCTACACCGACGTCTTGGGCGTCTTCACGGCCGATCCGCGGATCGTCCCTGAGGCTCGAAAGCTTGACACGGTCTCCTTCGAGGAGGTCCTGGAGATGGCGGCCTCTGGCGCCGGCGTCCTGCAGCTGCGCGCGATCGAGTATGCGCGCAACCACGGCGTTCGCATCCACTGCCGCTCATCGTTCGAGGACTCGCCAGGTACCTTTGTCGTCGCAGAAGGCGAAACGATGGAGCAGCCGCTGATAACAGCCGTCACGCATTCCACCTCCGAAGCGAGGCTCACGCTGGTCGGCGTGCCGGACGAGCCCGGCGCTGCGGCTCGCATCTTCGACGTGCTCGCCCGTGCGAACGTGAACGTAGACATGATCGTGCAGAACGAGCCCGCGTCCGCCGGTGGGAAGGCGGAGATCTCCTTCACCGTCCCCCGCGAGGATCTGCGCGTGTCGTGCGCCGCGCTCGAGCCGCTCACCGGCGAGGCCTTCACACAGATGCACACACACGAAGCGATGGGCAAGGTCTCGATCATCGGCGCCGGAATGCGCTCGCACCCGGGCGTGGCAGCGAAGGTGTTCGGCGTGCTCGCCCAGGAGGGCGTGAACATCGAGATGATCTCAACGTCCCCCATCAAGATCTCCTGTGTGATCGACCGCGACCGGGTATCCCACGCGGTCCAGGTCCTGCACAGCGCCTTCGAGCTCTCCGGCGAGGGGACGCTGGGCGAGGAAGAGACCCCTAGGGCCAGCGAGACGCTCTAAGAGGGTGTGGCGAAACGATTGGCGAAACTCCCCCGACGACTACTCCGGCAGCCCCGCAGCCTTGAAAGCTTCGGAGCGGTGGGCGAAGAACTCGGCGCGAGCGATCCTCCCATCGCTGACCGTCCAGACACCGGAGCCATCGACCTTGACCTCCTCCGAGGCTCCCTCACGGCGTCCGTAGTCGTGGACAAGCACCAAGACCCGATCCCCGGCGTCGAGGGCCTGGTTGATTTCAGTCCGATACGTCAGCCACGGCTCCATCCACCCCAGCCACGCTGCTCTCAGTCCGTCCAGGCCTATGTAGGTCCTCTCGGTGCCGGGTACTCCGGGAGGCATGCACTCGAAGTCAGGGTGGAAGAACGGGGCGACAGCGTCGGCGAGCACCGACCACATGGCGTCGCCGCGAAAGAGTTCGGCCATGTCCACGTCCGGAGCCGGATGCACGTTCACGACGAGGTCTACGTTCTGCTGCGACATCGCTGCGAGTACCCTACGCCGCGAGCGGCTAGACGCGCCCGGCCGTCTCCGCGTCCAAGGACTGCTGCAGGCGCTCGAGCACCCGCACCACACGCAGCCCGCTGTATCCGTCCGAGCGCGGCGCCTCACCCGTGCGGACACAGCGGATGAAATGCTCGCACTCGATCCGCAATGGCTCGACATTCGGGATGTGCGGCGAGTAGATGTCGCCTGAGCGCGCGATGTACTCGCCCCAGGAGCGCACGTCCTCGTCGAAGCCCTTGTCGTAGATCGTCAGCTTGCCCTCGATCTGCATGTCGTCGAAGGTGGCCATGCGGCGGGAGCCGACAACCGTCAGACGGCGCTCCTTGTGGGGGTCGAGCCAGGACAGGTGCAGGTGCGCGACGACGCCCGAGGGGAAGCGCAGGTAGCAGAAGACCACGTCCTGCACGCCCTCGCGCACGAAGCAGGCGCCCTGTGCCAGGCACTCCTCCGGCTCCTCCCCGATCAGGTGCAGCGCGACCGAGACGTCGTGGGCGCCGAGGCTCCAGAGGGCGTTCTCGTCGGCCCGGAGCTTGCCGAGGTTCAGACGGTTCCCATAGATGTAGTAGAGATCGCCAAGCTCCTGTCCCTCGATCAGCTCCCTCAGATGGGCGACGGCGGGGTGGTACTCGAGCAGGTGTCCCACCATCAGCGTTCTTCCCGCGGACTCGGCGGCGGCCACGGCGCGCTCGGCGTCGGCGGCGCTGGTCGCCAGGGGCTTCTCCACGAAGCAGTGCTTCCCGGCCTCCGCCACCGCGACGGCGAGCTCGGCGTGCGTCGGGACGGGGGTCGCCAGCGCGACCGCGTCGAGCTCCTCGTCATCGAGCAGATCGCCGATCACCTCCGTCGAGCGAGCGCCCGGGAACGAGCGCTCGAGCTTGGCGCGGGCCTCCGCTGAGGCGTCGCACAGCCAGCTCACCTCGCAGCCGGGGATCGCGGCGAGGTTGCGGGCCAGGTTCGGGCCCCAGTAGCCGAGACCGACGACGCCGACGCGGACGGTGTCCCCCTCCGCGCTCATCACGCGTTGAGGCCAGAGAGCGCGTCGATCGCCCGCACGCACCTCTCGGCGGCGCGGCCGTCGCCGTAGAGCTGCGGATGCTCGGCCGGCGGCCGTCGGTGGAGGGCGGCGAGCGCCAGCGGCGGGTCCAAGTCGACGAGCGTGTTCCAGCCCGCCTCGACTGTCTCCACCCACTCGGTGCTCACTCTCAGCGTCACACAGGGCACGCTCGCAAGGTACGCCTCCTTCTGGACGCCTCCCGAATCGGTGACGACGGCGCGAGCGTGGGTGAGCAGCGCGCTGAACTCGAGATAGCCGAGTGGTTCGGTCAGGGTCAGGCCGTCGATCTCCTCCAGCGCGTCCAGCAGGCCGGATTCCTTCAGTCGCGCGCGGGTGCGCGGGTGCAGCGGGAAGATGATCGGCGCGGGCAGGTCCCGCACCAGCTTGGCGAGCATGTCCAGTCGCGCGAGATTGTCGACGTTGCCGGCGCGGTGGACCGTCATCAGCAGGTAGGCGTCCGGCTCGACGTCGTAGCGGGCGAGCGCGTCCGTATCCTCCCGGGCTCTTGACGACCACCGCATCGCGACGTCCACCATCACGTCGCCCACGATCTCCACGCGGCCGCTGACCGACTCGGCCTGCAGATTCTTCGCGGCGATCTCCGAGGAGCACAGCAGCAGCGTCGACACGTGGTCGCTGAGGACCCTGTTCAGCTCCTCGGGCATATCGCGTTCAAACGAGCGCATGCCCGCCTCGACGTGGACGACCGGCACCTGTGCCTGCGCTGCCCCCAGCGCTCCCGCGAGCGTCGAGTTGGTATCGCCATAAACGACGATTGCGTCGGGCCTCAGCTCGCCGATCAGCGGCTCCAGCGCGGTGAGCATTCGCGCCGTCTGCGAGGTGTTCGACCCGCCGCCGATGCCGAGCTCGCGGTCCGGCCGATCGAGGCCGAGCTCCTCGAAGAACACCCGCGACAGCGAGTCGTCGTAGTGCTGGCCGGTGTGCACGAGGACCTCCTCGTGGCGCTCGCGCAACAGGCCCGACACGGCCGCGGCCTTGACGAACTGGGGCCGGTTGCCAACGATGGTGAGGATCTTCACGCCTGCCAGCCTATGCGCTCGCTCAGCCAGCCGCGGGCGACTCGCTCTGGGCAACTCCCCGCTGGGTGCTCAGCTCGCGTCTAGCGCCTGTTCGCGAAGCCGCCGCCGCAACAGAACGACCGCGATCCAGCCCGCGAGGACGATCACCGCGAGCGGAAGGGCGGCGGCCGCGCCGATCACGAGCACGGCCAGCGCGGCCTCGAGGATCCGCGCGGCGTCGCCGGCGGCCCCGCCCGGGGTGAGATCGCCGGATGCCGCTCCACCCGAGGATTCGGGCGTCAGCGAAAGCGCGAGGCTCGTGTAGGCGATCCGGGCGCTTAGGGCGCGCAGCGCGCCTTGCAATTGCGAGATGTGCGCTTCCACGGCACGCAGTCGCGCCTTCAGCGCCGCGGCCTGCTGAGCTTCCGAGGCTGCCGCGAGCTGCCGGAGCAGGCTCGCGCGCTCGGCCTGCAAGCCGCCGAGCGAGCGCTGCAGCGAGCTCAACTGATCCGTCACGTCGTTTGTCGTGTCGTTCTCGGAGCGCACATGTCCTAGGTGCGAGAGCGCCGCGATCGCGGCCGCGAGATTCGCGCTCGGCAGGCGGACGTCGAAGCTCGCTCCGCCCTGCAGCGGACCGCCGGAGCTGACGTTGGACTGCTTGACGTAGCCCCCGAATGCGCTCGCGAGCGTGAAGACCCGCTGGGCAGCCGACTGAATGGAGTCCTGAGCGACACCGATGTCAAGCGTCGACGTCCGTTCGACCTGTCTGATCGCTCCGGCAGGTCCGGCCGCGGGCGCTGGGCTCGCGCCGGGCGCTGCGGCAGCCGGTGCGTTGAACGTCTGGGCTGAGCCCTTGCTTGTGCCGCTCGGACTGATCACCAATGGCCCGCGCTGAAGGGCGGTTGCGCCGCCAGAAGCGGGCCCTGCGCGCAGGAATGTGTGAGCCGGCTGCGCAACCCGTCCGCCGCTCGAGCGGGAAAGTGACACCGTCACCGCTACCGCGAGGAGCACGGCGAGTCCGAGTCCGAGCGCCGGCAGAGCACGGCGCAGCCTCTTCGGCCGCCTCCTGCCCTCGGGGCGGACCGAGGAGGGGCGGCGCGAGGAGCGATCGCGGGGAGCCTCGTGGCGCTCGGCGTTGAATCCACGCGCCGCCCTTGCGTCTAGTGCTTGGACGAACTCATCGCTCGGTCGTGGCCGCAGCGCCCGCGTCGCCAAGGCGAGCTCGGCGAGCGCCATGTGCTCTGCGGCCACGGTCTCGCCGCCCAGGGCCGCGTCGATGGCCCCGAGCTCGCGCTGCGCCTCGGCCGCCATCCGGGTCTTCTCAAACCTGCTCATCGCATGCCTTTCTCAGCTTGGTGATCGTCCGGTGCAGGAGCGTCCCGGCGTTCGTCTCGCTGACCCCGAGCACACGCGCGATGTCGGGATTGCTCAATCCGGCGTGGAACTTCAGCGCGATCAGCTCGCGCTCGCGCGGCGCTAGGCCCGCCAGGGCGGCCTGCACCGTCACGCGTCGCAGAACGCCCTCGGTCTCCTCGGCGCCTTCCCACGCGTGCATCGGGACCTCACCTACGAACGTCGTGTTGCGCCTGCGGCGGCGCAGTTCGTCGAGCGCCGCATTCCGCGCGATTCCAAACAGCCAGGCGCGTTCGCTGCCCCGCCGCGGGTTGAACAGGCGGCGTCTGTGAAACGCGCGCTCGAAGGCAAGGGCGGTCAGGTCCTCGGCCAGGCTCCGATCGCCGAGCAGCGATGCCAGGTACGCGTACACATCGTCGCGGCACTCTCCATACAGCCGCTCGAGCCGCTGCTTGGGCGTATCGGCCGTCTGGGGCGCGAGAACCGCCAACGTCAATGTTTCCTCCACACCTTAACTACGAAGCACCACAGCCTTTATCACGCCCTGGGCGCGCTGACTCAACGACTATCGAGGCTCAGGGGGGTGCCGTGAGCCTCCTGGGCGCCTTTTGCTCCCACGCGTCGGCGAGCAATTCGCCAAGCTTGCCGGCATCGATGTGATCGAGCTGGACACGCACAGCGGCAAGCCGCTTGCCCCACCACACCTCGGTGCACACCGCGGGCGTCCCCTGAACGGCGGTGAGGATGCCAGCTTCGTCGAGCATCACGTTCATGTGGTTCTCATCCCACAGCGTCGCGAAGATCTTGTTGGCGACCCGGAACGAGGGCCTACCGTGGTGATCCTGCTCGACTACCGCCGGTAGGGCGAGCGCGAATCGCCGGGCCTGCTCGGTGGAGGTCATCGGCTAAGGAAAATACCGATGGCTTGCGGCTGGCTGGCGCGCCCGTCAGCAGCGGCTACGCGGCCGCGCCCACGACGGACGTCGACCAGTCGATCACCGACGTGGGCCGTACGACGTGACGCCCCAGGCCCAGCTCCTTCGGCTCGAGGCCGAGCGCCAGGCCGACGAGCTGGGGGAGGTGAAGGACCGGCATCCCGAGGTCCCTGCCGACGACCCCTTCGGCGAGCGGCTGCTGCAGGTCGAGGTTCAGGTGACACAGCGGGCAGGGCGTCACGAGGCAGTCGGCTTCTGCGTCCACCGCGTCGCCGAGGTGCCGTCCCGCCTGCTTCAGCGAGGCCTCCTTGTTCATGGTGATGATCGGAAAGCCGCAGCACTTGCGCATGCCGGCGTACTCGATCACCGTCCCGCCGAGCGCGTCGATTACCTGGTGCAGGTACTGATCGCGAGGGTGCTGCTCGTCGATTCCAAGGCGCTGGCGCGGGCGCACGATGTAACAGCCGTAGAAAGGTCCGACCTTCAGCTTGGTGAGCGGCCGTGAGACGCGCGAGCGCAGCTCGTCCAGCCCGATCTCCTCGACCAGCAGCCAGAGGAAGTTCTTGTTTATAAAGGGCCCGCCCGGATTCGTTTCATATGAGAGGCCCTCCGAGGCGAGCGTCCCGTTGACCCGCTCGCGGTAGGCGGCGCTCGCGTCGAGGCGTTCCTGGCACTCGCTCTGCGCGCCCTGGCAGGTGGAGCAGATGTTCATCATCAGCTCGGCCCCCTCGACCTGCTGGGCGAGGGCGAACGTGCGCGCGTTGAGGGTGTCGGCGAGCTCCTGGTTGTGCTCGGCGATGACGCCGGCGCCGGTGCAGCACGCGCGGTCGAGCTCGACGAGCTCGATGTCGAGCAGCGGCGCCACCTTTGCCATCGAGCCGTGCAGCTCCGGCGTGAAGCCGCGACTCACGCAGCCGGGCCAGTATGCGACCTTCATACGCTCGTGCTCCCCTCGGGGCTGGCTGGCTCGGCGGGCTGCTCGCCCTCGGCGGCGCCCGGCGGCTCGGCCGCGCTCGCGCCGCCCTCGACCGCGACGCCGGCGACGAGGAGCTCTTGCGGCGGCGGCTCCTCGTCCTCGCCGACGATGTACAGGTTCAGCTCGAAGCGCTGGCCGGAGGAGGAGTCGCGGCCGTCGATCCGCTCGTAGATCGATTGCACGCTCTTGAGGTCAGGCTTGGGTATGCGGTGCGGTTTCAGCGCTCCCATCGGGGTCACCTTGCCGCGCACCAGCGCCTTGACGATCGTCGGCAGCGAGCTGATCAGCTCCTTGGCGGCGCGCGGGTGGAATTTGCCGAGCCACGAGTTGCCGCCGTAGGAGCGTGGCAGCAGCTCGGCCTCCCAGAGCAGCCCGTTGTCCCTGATCAGGCTCGCGAACGCGGCCTCGTGTCGCTCGCCGTTGTTTTGGTCGACGATGTGGTGGTCGGCCGTGGCGATCCGTCGCAGGCGCATGATCTGGCCCATCGGGTTGACGTCCTTGGGGCACGCGTCGACGCACTTGAAGCAATGCGTGCAGTCGAACATCCCGTGGGGGTCCTGCGCGAGGTCATTCAGCCGCGCGAAATGCTCGTCATCGCGCGGGTCGCCGACGAAGCGGTAGGCCTTGGCGAGCGCCGCCGGGCCGATGAACAGCGGGTCGACCTCCATCGCGAGGCAGTCCGAGACGCAGGCGCCGCACTGGATGCAGGCCATCGTCTGCGTGACGTCGACCATGCTCTCGCGTGGCACGAGGTACTCGCGCTCGGGCACCGGCTGCTTGCCGATCAGCCACGGCGTGACCCGCTGGATCTTCTTCCAGTGGACCGCGTCCATGTCGACGATCAGGTCCTTGATGACGGGCATGTTGCCCATCGGCTCGATCTCGATCACGCCGTCTGGCGCGCTTCGCCTGGCGGCGTCGAGGTGCGTGTGACAGGCGAGGGCCGGCTCGCCGTTGACGCGCACGCCGCAGGAGCCGCAGATCGCCTGGCGGCACGAGCAGCGGATGCCGATCGACCCGTCGAAGCGGTCGCGGGCCTGCAGGATTGCCTCGAGCACGGAGCGGTGCGGCTGGAGCTCGATCGTGTGCTCGTCCCAGTAGGGCGCGTCGCCGGACTCGGGGTCATAGCGACGCATCCGCAGCGTGAACGGCTCGGCGGGGCGGTCATGGCTTTCGGCCATCAGTACTTCCTCTCCTCGGGCTGCCACTGGGTGATGGTGACGGGCGAGTAGGTAATTTGAGGGCCACCCGCCCCGTCCCCGTTCAGCGCGATGTCGATGTGCTTGAGCCACTGCTCGTCGTTTCGCTCGGGGTAGTCGGTGCGGTACTGGGCGCCACGCGACTCCTTGCGCTCGATCGCGCTGAGCACGATCGCCTCCGCGCAGTCGACCATGTAGCCGAGCTCGATCGCGCCGAGCACGTCCTGGTTAAAGACCGTCCCGCGATCGTCGATCCACGCCTTCTGGGCCTCCTCTTTCAGGCGCCCGATCGTCGCAAGCGCCGCCTGCAGCCCGTCCTCATCGCGGAACACGGCCGCGTAGCGGTTCATCAGCTCGCCCAGGTCGGTCTTGATCTCCGACACGCGCCTGCCGTCGCGCGGGCGCTCGATGATCGCTTCGAGCTGCGCCTCGGCCTCGAGCAGGCGCGCGCCCGAATCCATCTCGGGCATGCCCATGTGCGCCGCCCGGTCGGCCGCGTGTTCGCCCGAGCGGCGGCCGAACACCAGCGTGTCCAGCAGCGAGTTCGCGCCGAGCCGGTTGCCGCCGTGAACCGATACGCACGCGACCTCGCCGGCGGCATACAGCCCCTCGATCGCGGTGCGCCCGTCGACGTCGGTCTTCACGCCGCCCATGATGTAGTGCTGGCCGGGCCGGATCACGATCGGCTCGCGCGTGATGTCCACGCCGGCGAAGTCGCGGCCGAGGTTGACGATCTCCCGCAGCGCCTCCAGCGTGCGCCTGCGCGGCACGACGGTCACGTCGAGGTAGATGCCCTCGCCGTTCGGACCGACGCCGCGGCCCTCGTTGATCTCGATCTGCTCCGCGCGCGAGACGACGTCGCGCGAGGCGAGCTCCATCTTGTTCGGCGCCGATTTCTCCATGAAGCGCTCGCCGGCCGCGTTGAGCAGGTGGGCGCCCTCGCCGCGCGCCCCCTCCGTGATCAGGATGCCCGTCTCGACGAGGCAGGTGGGGTGATACTGGACCATCTCCATGTCCATCAGAGGCGCCCCGGCCCGGTAGGCCATCGCGATGCCGTCGCTCGTGACGATCAGCCCGTTCGTCGTTGGCTTGTAGGCCTGTCCGGCGCCGCCGCAGGCGAGGATCACGTTCTTGGCCTTGAACGCCTCCATCGCGCCGCTTCGCACGTCGCGCGCGATCACTCCGCAGCAGCGCCCCGCCTCGTCGATCAGCAGCGAGATCGTGAACCACTCCTCGAACAGCTCGACGGTCTCGTGGTGCTTCATCAACTGCTCGTAGAGGACGTGCAGCATCGCCTGGCCGGTGATGTCGGCCACGTAGGCGGTGCGCTTTATCGATGCACCTCCGAAGGCCCGCAGGTCGAGCTCGCCCTTGTCGTTGCGGTGGAAGGTGACGCCCATGTGCTCGAGCTCCATCACCTCGGCGGGCGCTTCCGAGCACATGATTTCGATCGCATCCTGGTCACCGAGGTAGTCCGAGCCCTTGACCGTGTCGTAGGCGTGCGAGTGCCAGTCGTCGTCGATGCTGATCGCGGCGTTGATGCCGCCGGCAGCGGCGACCGAATGCGAGCGCACAGGGTGGACCTTGCTCATAACGGCCACGCTGGCCCCCTTGCGGGCGGCCGCCAGCGCGGCCCGCTGGCCCGCGAGACCGGCCCCGATGATCAAGACGTCGTGTGCTGGCATTGCTCGTGTTTTCGTTTGCGGATGGGGTGGGGGCGGCACTCTATAACGCCGCCTCGGGCGAGCCCTGGGTCGTGCGGACGCGCCACTCGCTGTGCCTACGTGGCCGGGCGCAGGGCCTGGCGAACCTGCGCAAGCGTGACAACGCCCTGGAGGACGCCGTCGCCGTCGACGGCAACCATCGCCCCGAGGCGACCCAGTCCCTCGGAGCCGAGCAGCGATTCCAGCGGCGCCTCCTCCTTGATTCTCACAGGCATGTCCTCCTCGAGCACGTCCGCCACCGTCAGCGCCGGACGGCCGGCTGTGATCTCGTTGTCGATGCGCTCCTGGCGCACGACGCCGAGGAAATGGCGGGCCGGGTCGACGACCGCGAACCACGGCCATCGGTAGCGCAGGAAGAACTGCTCTTGCGCATCAAGCACCGTCATGTCCGCCGGAATCGTCACCGGCTCACGGTCCATGATGTCCGCCACGGTCACATTCTGGATCCGCCGTCCGAGAGCCCCCTGCAGGACCGCACCGCCTGCGGCCTGATAGAGGATGAACGCGAGCAGCAGGGTGAACAGCCCAAGCGTGGCGCCGCTCGCGAAGGCCCACACTCCGAGCAGGCCGAGGACCAGGGCGAAGGCCTGTCCCGAACGGCCCGTGAGGCTCGTTGCGCGGTTGCGGTCTCCGGTGCGCCACCAGATCAGCGCGCGGGCGATGCGTCCGCCGTCGAGCGGGAACGCGGGCACGATGTTGAACAGCAGCAGGATCCCATTTATGAACGCGAGCCACCCGACGAGCGCGAGCGCGGGCGTCGTCTTGAACCCCTGCCTGGTGAGGGCGACGTCGGTGATGTGACTGCCGCTCGCGAGCACGGCGCCGACCGCGAAGCAGATCGCAAACAGGACGAACGTCACCGCCGGCCCGGCGACCGCGACCTTGAACTCCTCGCCAGCCGTCTGGGGCTCGCGGCGCATCTGTGAGAGCCCGCCGAAGAACCACAGGTCGATGCCGGCGATCGGGATGCCGAGCCTGCGGGCCGCCAGCGCGTGCCCGAGCTCGTGGAGGATCAGCGAGGCGAAGTAGCCGAGCGCCCCACCCACGGCGACGGCGTACGCCGTCGTCCGCGAGCCGTTCAGGATCTGGGGGAAGTATTCCGAGCCCAGCCAGTAGATGAGGAAGAAGAGGACGAAGAACCAGCTTGCGCTCACACCGATGCGGATGCCAAAGATGTGTCCCAGCTGAAAGTTGCCGCGCGGCCTCATGTACTCATGGTAGGCCCCGAGCCGCGCGCTAAAGCTGTGGACGGCCGCGGGCGAGGATGCCCTCGAAGTCCACCCCCGCGGGGAGCGTGCCGTACTCGAGTCCCGCTTCCCCCGCCAGGCGGGAGGCGCAGAACGCGTCGGCGACGGCCGGCGGCGCGTTTCGCACGAGCAGCGAGCCCTGCAGGCAGAGCGCCATGCTTTCGACGACCCGCCGCGCGCGGACCTCGAGCGTGGCCGGGTCGGCGAACTGGTCCTTCAGATCCTGCACGCGGGCGTCGAGCCGCGCGTCGGCGCCGTGGGCCTGCTCGACCTCATGCAGGAAGACCTCGAGCGAGCGCGGCGAGCGCGTCAGCGCGCGCAGCACGTCGAGGCTCATCACGTTCCCCGAGCCCTCCCAGATCGAGGCCAGCGGCGCCTCGCGGTACAGGCGCGGCATGCCCGACTCCTCCACGTAACCGTTGCCGCCGAGACACTCGAGCGCCTCGAAGGCGTGGTTCGGGGCGCGCTTGCAGGTCCAGTACTTGCCGACGGCCGTCGCGAGCCGCTTGAACAGCTGGGCGTCGCTTGAGTCCTCGCCCGCGTCGGCGTCCGCGTGTGCCTCGTCGTAGGCGCGCGCGAGGCGCATCGCCAACGCGGTGCTCGCCTCCGACTCGACGCAGAGGTCCGCAAGCACGTTGCGCATCAGCGGCTGGTCGATCAGCTTCTTGCCGAACGCGCTCCGGTAGGTCGCGTGGTGGGTCGCGTTCACCACTCCCACGCGCATGCCCGCGGCCGTGCCGATCACGCAGTCCAGGCGCGTGTGCCCGACCATCTCGATGATCGTCGGCACGCCGCGGCCGGGGTCGCCGACCATCCGCGCCCAGGCGCCGTGCAGCTCGATCTCCGAGGAAGCGTTGGAGTGGTTGCCGAGCTTGTCCTTGAGCCGCTGGATGTGAAAGGCGTTGCGGCTCCCGTCCGGGAGGATGCGGGGCAGCAGAAAGCAGGAGAGTCCCTCGTCGGTCTGCGCGAGCACGAGGAACAGGTCGGACATCGGCGCCGAGCAGAACCACTTGTGCCCGCTGAGCTCGTACTCGCCACCTGCGCCGCCGCCGTTCAGTGGCGTCGCGAACGTCGTGTTGGCGCGCACGTCGGAGCCGCCCTGCTTCTCCGTCATCGCCATGCCCGCGATCGCCGAGCCCTTCTCGCCCGCCTCGATCAGCCGCGGGTCATAGGTCGTGGCCGTCACGAGCGGCTCCCATTCGGCCGCCAGCTCGGGCTGCGCGCGCAGCGCCGGCACGACCGCGAAGGTCATCGTGATCGGGCAGGCGAAGCCCGCCTCGGCCTGCATCGCGGTCATGTACAACGCCGCTCGCGCCACGTGGGGCGAGGGCTCGGAGCTCGTCCAGGGCAGCGAGTGAAGCTCGTGCTCGACGCCGAGCGTCATCAGTTTGTGCCACGCCGGGTGGAAGTCGACCTCGTCGATGCGATTGCCGTAGCGGTCGTGCGTGCGCAGCTGCGGGCGGTTCTCGTTCGCCAGGCGGCCCCACAGCTGCTGCGGCTCGCCGCCGATGAGCAGCCCCAAGGCCGCGGCCCGCTCGCGGGCCCATCCTCCGCCCTCTCGCTCGAGCGCCTCCACGAGCGCCACGTTGCTCGAGAACACGTCGATGCCTTCCAGCGGCGGCACCTGGTTGGAAACGGTGTGCGTCTGCCAGGCGGCGGCGTGGCGCGGTGATTGCGAGACGGTCGCCATGTGCCAAGTGAAGCAGATCGGGGGGAGCGAGCGCGCGGGCGATAGCATCGGCGCTCTTCCGCGCGCGGCATTCCAACGCAGGAGACCGAGGACCTAACTACATGGCCAAGATCAAGGTGGCGAACCCCGTCGTCGAGCTCGACGGAGATGAGATGACGCGGATCATCTGGTCTTTCATCAAGCAGCAGCTGATCCTGCCGTACCTCGACATCGAGCTCGAGTACTACGACCTCGGCATCGAGAACCGCGACGTGACCGATGATCAGGTGACGATCGACGCGGCCAACGCGATCAAGCGTTACGGCGTCGGGGTCAAGTGCGCGACGATCACTCCTGATGAGGCGCGGGTGAAGGAGTTCGGCCTCAAGCAGATGTACCGTTCGCCGAACGGCACCATCCGCAACATCCTCGGGGGCGTGATCTTCCGCGAGCCGATCGTGATCTCCAACATCCCCCGCCTCGTGCCCGGTTGGACGAAGCCGATCGTGATCGGACGACACGCCTTCGGCGACCAATACCACGCGAGCGACATGGTCGTCCCCGGCGCGGGCAGGCTCACCCTCACCTATGCGCCCTCCAATGGCGAGCCGCCGGTCGAGCTGGACGTGTATGAGTTCCATGGCGGCGGCATCGCGATGGCGATGTACAACGTCGATGACTCGATCCGTGATTTCGCTCGCGCCTCGCTCCGCTACGGGCTCGAGCGCGGCTACCCCGTCTACCTCTCGACGAAGAACACGATCCTCAAGCGCTACGACGGGCGTTTCAAGGACATCTTCCAGGAGACATATGACGCGGAGTTCGCCGCGGACTTCGAGACGGCCGGCCTCTCCTATGAACACCGCCTGATCGACGACATGGTCGCGGCGTCGCTCAAGTGGGAAGGCGGCTATGTGTGGGCCTGCAAGAACTACGACGGCGATGTGCAATCGGACACGGTCGCCCAGGGCTTCGGCTCGCTGGGGTTGATGACGAGCGTGCTGATGAGCGCCGACGGAAACACCGTCGAGGCGGAGGCCGCGCACGGGACCGTCACCCGCCACTACCGGCTGCACCAGCAGGGCAAGCCGACATCGACGAACCCGATCGCGTCGATCTTCGCCTGGACGCGTGGACTGGCCGCCCGCGGGCGGATGGATGGGACGCCCGAGGTGAGCGCGTTCGCCGAGACGCTCGAGCGTGTTTGCGTCGAGACCGTCGAAAGCGGAAAAATGACAAAGGACCTCGCGTTGCTCGTCGGCCCGGATCAGCCGTGGCAGAGCACGCAGGAGTTCCTCGGCGCGATCGACGAGCGCCTGAAAGCTGCGATGGCCTGACGCGAGAAACCGTCGCCTTCGCCGGCGGCGCAGAGTGCTCACCCGAAACTCACACGCACCACAGCCAACCCAGGAGATGAACCTTTGCCCAATCCCGTAAGAGTCACCGTCACCGGCGCCGCCGGGCAGATCGGCTACAGCATCGTCTTTCGCATCGCCTCCGGGCAGTTGCTCGGGCCGGACCAGCCCCTCGACCTGCGCCTGCTCGAGATCCCCCAGGCGATGGGGGCGCTCGAGGGAGTTGCGATGGAGATCGTCGACTGCGCCTTCCCGCTGCTCGCCGGGCTGGACCTCCACGACGACCCGCGCCAAGCCTTCGATGGCGTAAACGTGGCCTTGCTCGTCGGATCCCGGCCCCGCACGAAGGGAATGGAGCGGGCCGAGCTGCTGAGCGAGAACGGCAAGATATTCACCGTCCAGGGCGACGCGCTGAACGATCGCGCGGCCGCAGACGTGAGGATCCTCGTCGTCGGCAACCCCGCCAACACGAACTGCCTGATTGCGATGACGGGCGCACCGGACATCCCCCGCGAGCGCTTCACCTCGATGATGCGACTCGACCACAATCGTGCGATCGCCCAGCTCGCGAGCAAGGTGCAGGCACCCGTCACCGACATCACCCAAATGGGCGTGTGGGGAAATCACTCGCCGACGATGTACCCCGACCTGTTCCACGCACAGATCGGCGGCGAGCGAGCCGTCGATGTCGTCGATGACATGGAATGGGTCGAGGATGAGTTCCTTCCGGGCGTCGGCAAACGGGGCGCCGCCGTGATCGAGGCGCGCGGCTCCTCGTCCGCAGCCTCGGCGGCCAGCGCGGCGATCGATCACACGCGCGACTGGGTCGCCGGCAACGGCGACTGGGTCTCGATGGGAGTTCCCTCCGACGGCTCGTACGGCATCCCCGAGGGTCTCATCTGCGGCTTTCCGTGCATCTGCACGAACGGCGGCTGGGAGATCGTCAAAGGACTGGAGATCGACGACTTCTCACGCGCGAAGATCGACGCCTCGGTAGCCGAGCTCCTGAGCGAGCGAGACACGGTCGCGAGCCAGGGGATGATTTAGGAAAACGCCCCGGCGACCGAGCCGCGCGCGGTGGCGCCTGCGCACCTGCGAGCACGGCACCTGCGAGCACCGCACCTGCGCGCGCGCAAGATCTGGTTGATGGAAACAGAAGGGGCGCGGTCAAAGCGACCGCGCCCCTTCCGTCCGCTTCAGATGTGTCGGCCGGACGACCTGCTGCTTCAGCCCCTCGGGTGCCAGCCGCGCCCTTTCTTCGTCACCTTTTTTTCCTGCTCGAGGCCGGGAAGCACGCGGTAGAGGTAGTTCTGCTTGATGCCCATCTTCGCTGCGAGCTCGGGAATCGTGATGCCCGGCTGTCCCTGCACGAAGGAGAGCGCCTCGGCCGCGCGAGTGCCGCTGCCTTTGCGGCGGCCCGTACGGCGACGGCCGGCGGGACGGCCGGGTTTGCGCGCCGGTTTCGCCACCGTTCGACTGGCGGTTGCCGTTTTCGCACGGCTGACCGAGCCACGCGGGCGCCCGGGTCCGCGGCGTCGCGGACGCGCGGCAGCGGTGGACGAGCCCCTCACGCCGTCGAGCGCGGCAGCGGCGGCCTCCAAGCGGGTGTACTCGTCTATGAGCGGCTTCAGCTCTTTGAGCCGGTCGGTGATCTCTCGGCGCTTCTCGTCAAGGAAGTCGGTCACGGTTTCAATCCTCTTCACTAGTAATGGTGTGTCCAGCCCACATCGTTCTAGCGTGACCTTACACCAGTTGGCTTGTGGTGTTCCTGCTCGAGGTGAGCGCGGAGACGAGCCAGCGAGTGCGTGGCCTCGCGCTTGGGCATTCCCCCGACTAGCGCGCGGCTGACAATTGCTCCGACCGGTCCGAGGGGAGGACGGAATTCGTTGCGATAGTCAAAGCGCGTGCCACCATTCTCGGCGCTCAGGATGTATTCCGTGTGGGCATGCGAGTGCGCCGGCCCCCGGCCCTCCCACACCGCGAGCTCGCCTGGACGGCAATCGACGAGCTTCCAGTGAACCTCGACGTTGACTCCTCGTAGGTGTATCTGCTGATCCATCTCGTAGCCCACCCGCGGTGGTCCGTCGTCGGCGTGCACGAGCCGCCGGTGAATGGTCACCCAGTCGCCGAGGCGACTGGTGTCCATGATCATTTTCCACACCTCGTCGGGCGGGACTGCGATTCTGGTCGAGACGGTGACGAGGCTCATGAGCTATGCGGCGCCTGCCGGGTCGCGCGTCCGAACCGTACCTGTTGCGCTCGGCGACGGGTGGGGTAAACCATCAGCGCGCCCGTAGCGGCTCGTAGTCTTCCCATTCGCCCAGCGCCCGCTCGACCGCGGACACGAAAGAGTGCAGCTCGACGCCCAGCAGCCTCGCCGCTTCATCGTCGGGCACAAGCAGGTCGCCCTGAAGTCCCTCCATCAGCGGCATTACCAGCTCCGGATCCTCGCGAGCGATCGCTGCCGCGACACGGGCCGCGAGCGGGGTCGCGCTGACGCCGAAGCGCAGCGAGGGCCGATTCACGAGCAGCACGTCGGCGATCGTGGTGATCATCTCGCCGTAAGTGAGGATGTCCGGGCCGCCGACGTCCAGCGAGCGCCCGGAGACCTCCGCGGTCGAGGCCGCAGCGAGCATCTCGGTGATGTCGCGCGCATCGATCGGCTGCGTGCGGAAACTGTGCCACGCCGGAAGGGTGAGCACCGGCATGCGCTCGACCAGTCGCACGAGGAAGCGGAACGAGCGGGAGCGCTCGCCGATCACGATCGACGCGCGCAGCGCGACCGAGTCGGGCACCGCCGCGAGCAGGATCCGCTCGACGGCTTCCCGGCTCGCGAGGTGACGCGAGCGCCGGTGCAGCCCGTCGGCCGTGTCCTGCCTCGGGACCAGTCCGCCGAGGTACACGATCCTGCCAACGCCCGCCCTTGCGGCCGCCGCCGCGAAGTTCTCGGCAGCGAGACGCTCGCGCTCGGTGAACGGGGAAGGGTCCGCGGCGGAGCGCTCCATCGAGTGCATCAGGTAATACGCGACGTCTACCGCCTTCAGCGCACGCGCGAGGCCGGCGCCCGTCACGACGTCGCCCTGCACGATCTCGACTTCGTCCGCCTCGGCTTCCAGGAGCTGACCGTCGAGCGCCTCCTCGATCCGGCCCGGGTCGCGTCCGAACGCCCGCACCGCGTGGCCGCCGATCACCAGGCGCGGCGCCAGCAGCGAGCCCACCGCGCCGCTCGCGCCCGTGACGAGGACGCGCATGGCGGCCGGCGCCGGCGCGCTCGCGCGCGCCGGTCCCGGGTCTCTCGGAAATTGGGCATTCAACGCCCCGATTGTCACAGGAAAGTGACTGCTTCCCGCCTATTTCCGCCTAGATTCCCGTTTTCTCTGCGATTTGCGAGGTGTCGTTGTGCGGGCCCTTGAGCCGCCCCCGCAATGGTGCTTTTATCCCCCCCTCGCTTCATTCGATCCGAATCACGGCACAGGGGGAAGACGCGGTGCACGCAGGACAAGGGACGCGGCCGGCCAAGCGGGCTGCGCGGAAGGTCAGCTGTGATGAATGCTTCTTTCGGGTCAACCTCCTGTGTGCGCTGGACCTCGCGGAGCCCTGCGCCACCTTCCGTCCAAACGAGGCCCAGTTGAGGCCGCCGCAGCAGCTGCGATTCGTGTTCCGGCAGGAGCGCCGCTCGCGTGCGGCGTGGTCGTTTCCCTCCGCCCAGGAGCAGGCGGCGCTGCACGCGTAGTCACACGATCTGGGCCACAGCCACGATCGCCACGGCGCGGGCACGGCTCAAACGCCTGTCTGCGCTCCGCAGGCGTCGCTCGCCGGGGGGTATATTGAGCGGAGATCGGCAAGCTCCGAGCAGAGGCGGTGGCGAAGATGGCAGCGAAGGACATACCCGGCAAGGTAGGCGAAGCGGAACTGCGGGGATACCTGGCGCGGATCCTCGAAGACGAGAGGCTGCGCGGCAACCTGGTTTCCGCGTACGGCACGGCGCGCAGCGCCTACGGGCGAATGAGCAACGGCAAGTCCCCGACGAGGGCGCTGCTCGACGACCGTAAGCTCCAGCGCGAGATCGCACAGATCGCGCAGTCGCTGCGGGACGCCTCGGGCGCCCTGCGCGAACCTCCGAAGAGCACTCGCAAGCGGCGTCGCCGCAGGCGGGGCCGCTCGCTCGTGTTGCTCGCCGTCGCGGGCGTGCTCGCGATCAGCCTGAGCGAGGGACTGCGCACAAAGGTTCTCGACCTCCTGTTCGGGGCCGAGGAGGAGTTCGACTACAGCTCCACGACCGCGCCGGCCGAGCCGGCGCCGGTGGGTGCGCCCGCCGCCTGAGGTCGAGAAACAACCGACGATGAGCCGCGCGATGGATGTCGCTGCCGTGACTGACCACGCCGGGGTGCAGAGCCCGGGTTCTCCGCCCCCCGACGTGGCAGCGCGCTCGCTTTCGAGTGAGAAGGCCCTGCGCATCGTCGAGGCGATGCGCACGAGCGTCGCCCGCAGGGGCACGGCTGGCTCCACGTTCGACCACGTATCGCGCGAGGCTGGTGTTTCACGAGGGCTCCTGCACTATTACTTCGGCACCAAGGAGCAGCTGCTCGTCGAGGCCGTGCGCCGCGACTGCGAACTGCGCATGGAACTGCTCGAGCGTCAGCTCTCCACGGCGAAGACAGCCGACGACTTCATCGACCTGATGGCGCAGAACCTGCAGGACACGGTCCGCGAGGATCCCGACCTCGTCATTCTCCTGTTCGAGCTGTTCACACTCTCGCGGCGAAACACTGACATCGCGGCGGAGTACGCGGGGCTCATCAGTCGCACCCGCGAACAGGTCGCCGCGATGCTCGCCAACGCGCAGCGAGAGAAGATCCTGCACCTGCATGCCGAGCCGGAGGCCGTCGCCGAGGTGCTGTTCTCGCTCGCCGACGGCTTCGCACTGCGGATGCTCACGCAGCCGGAGCGTGATTTCACCCCGATGATGCAAGCGGGTATCGCTTGCGCCCGGGCGCTCGTGACCGATTAGCGTTACGTCGCATGCCGATCTACGAGTACAGGCGCCCGGACGGCACCACGTTCGAGATCCAGCAGTCCTTCAGCGACGAGGCCCTCACCATCGATCCCGAGACGGGAGTGCCGGTCGAACGTGTGCTGCACGCCCCCGCCGTCCACTTCAAGGGCAAAGGCTTCTACAACACCGATTACGGCACGCGCAACCGCCAGCGCGAGACCGCCGCCGCATCGGAGAAGTCCTCCTCCGACGGCTCCTCCGATAGCGCGGACTCCGCGAAGCCCGCGAGCTCGGACGCCTCCGGAAAGGGCGACGGCGTCGGCAAGGACTCCGGCAAGGGCAAGGGGAAAGACGCCGGGGCGAAGGACTCAAAGCCCCTGGCGGCCAAGGGCTGAGCGCACCCGCGGGTCGCGGCGGCCGGCCGGGTCCTCAGCCGGCCATGAACCGCGCGACGGCAGCCCGCCTCTCGCCTTCGGAGACCGTCAGCCCTTCCCCGACGCCCGCCACATTCGCGGTCCCTGACGGCGTCATCACGTGGATCGGCGGGGTGCCGCCCACGGCCAGTCCCCCGAACAGGCCGAGCAGCGACGGCCCGCTCATGTCGGAGATGATCGCCGGCGGAGCGTTCCAGGCGATCCACGGCAGGCGGAAGAAGCTCGACGGCGAGGTCAGCCGGCTCTTCATCGCCGTGAACAGCGCCTGCTGGTGTTCCTGGCGCTGGAAGTCGGTCTGGCTGGGGGCGCAGAGGTTCTCGCGCGTGCGGGCGAGCGCCAGCGCCTGCTTGCCGTTCAGGTGGTGGGTGCCGCGGCTCAGCCGCAGCGTGTAGCCGCCCCGACTGAAACCGCCGTCCAACCGCGAGACGACGCAGCCGCCGGTGTAGTCCACGCCGCCCATCGAGTCGACCAGCTGGGGGAAGTTTTCGAAGTTGACTTCGACGACATGGTTGATCGGAATCCCGAGCCAATGCTTGATGACCGAGATCGACAGCGCCGGCCCGCCGAACGCGTGGGCGGCGTTGATCTTCTGCATGCCATGCCCGGGTATTTCGACGATCGTGTCGCGCGGGATCGAGAGGCGCGCCGCGTGGCCGCCGCCGGTGCGGACCAGCATGATCGAGTCCGAGCGGCCGAAGCCGGTCGTTTCGGCCTGCGGTTCCTTGCTGTTCTTCTGACGCCGGTCGGATCCGAGCACGAGGATGTTGTTGGCCGAGGTGAGCGGATTCCCGGCGGGGTCGAGCACGGTCGCCACGTCCCCTGGCGGCGAGGTCCGTTCGAAGTGTGAGCTGATCAGGAACAGCAGCAGCGACAGCGCCACCCAGGCGAAGGCCAGCGCAACCAGACCGAGGAGGATCCGCTTGGGCGTCGCCCAGCGCCGCCAGTCGGGGCGTTTGGCGGCGATGGCGCCTGCGCGACCGTTCCTCGGCAGGCGAGGGGGGCGTGCAAGATCGCCGAGCTCCTCGTCCTTGCGGGGCATCAGCCGACGGCCCGCGCGGTAGCGCGTGTATTCGGGGGGTTGCTTGGGATCGACGGGCATTGGAGACCGTATATTTGCCGCATGACTACCGCGGGCGCGGCAGTCGGGCGGCTGCTCGTGTGTCCGACCCCGATCGGCAACCTCGAGGACGTCACACTGCGCGTGCTCGACGCCCTGCGCAAGGCGGACGTCGTGGCGTGCGAGGACACGCGCCATACGAGGGTACTGCTGGAGCGCTACGGAATCCGCACGCCGCTTCTCAGCCTGCATGAGCACAACGAACGCGCCCGCACCGGCGAGCTCGTGCGACGCATCGCCTCCGGCGAGCTCGTCGCGCTCGTCTCCGACGCCGGTACGCCGCTCGTCTCGGACCCCGGCTTCGGGCTCGTGCGCTCCTGCCTGCAGGAGGGGCTCGAGGTCGAGGTGCTGCCGGGGCCGAGCGCGGTCGTGACCGCGCTCGTGGCCTCGGGCCTGCCTGCCGACCGCTGGCGCTTCGTCGGCTTCCTGCCACGCCGCCGCCGGCTGCTCGAGGACCTCCTCGCTGGCACGACCGAGACACTAGTCGCGTTCGAGTCGGCCCGCAGGCTGGCGGCGACCCTGGCGCTGCTGGCCGGACGCGACCCGGGGCGAGCTGCTGCGGTCTGCCGCGAGCTGACCAAGCGCCACGAGGAAGTCCGCCGCGGCAGAGCTTCGGAGCTGGCCGAGCACTATCGCGAGCACCCGCCGCGGGGCGAGGTGGTGCTCGTGATCGGCGCTGCCCCGGCACCAGAGGCGCAGCTCCTGGATGCGCTCGCCGCGCTGCGTGAGATCGTCGCAGCGGGTGCGAGGGCGCGGCCGGCCGCGGGCGCCATCGCGAGGCTGACAGGGGTCGCGGCCAACGAGCTCTACCGGGAGCTGATGCGAGCGGAACAGTAGCCTGGGACGCGCATGTCCTTCTACGTGACGACACCGATCTATTACGTCAACGCGGCTCCGCACCTCGGCCACGCCTACACGACGATCGCCGCCGACGTGATGGCCCGCCACCACCGCCAGCGCGGCGAGGAGGTGTTCTTCCTCACCGGCACCGACGAGCACGGCGAGCCGGTGGCCGACGCCGCCCACGCGCTCGGCATCGCGCCCCAGGAGCTGGCCGACCGCAATGCCGAGCGCTTCAAGGCGCTCGCCCCGCAGCTGGAGGTCTCGAACGACTTCTTCATCCGTACGACCGATCCGCAGCACGAAGCAAAGGTGCAGGAGGTTCTCTCGCGCGTGCGCGAGAACGGGTTCGTGTACATGGGGACCTACGAGGGCTGGTACTGCCCCCGCTGCGCGGATTTCAAGGCGGAGAACGAGATCGACGAGGGTAACCGCTGCCCGATTCACCACATCGAGCTGACCCGCGAGCAGGAGGACAACTACTTCTTCAGGCTGTCCGCTTTCCAGGAGCGCCTGGAGCGGCTCTACGCCGAGCGCGAGGATTGGGTTGGGCCCCGCAGCCGCTACAACGAGTCGCTCTCGTTCATCCGCTCGGGCCTGCGCGACGTGCCGCTCACGCGGCACAAGCTCACCTGGGGGGTGCCGGTGCCGTGGGATTCCCAACACGTCTTCTACGTCTGGTTCGACGCGCTCTTGAACTACTACAGCGCGCTCTCCTACGCGCCCGCTCCAGCGGGCGTCATCTCCGACGGAGATCTCACCGATGTCTTCTGGCCGCCGAGCTATCACCTGATCGCGAAGGACATCCTGCGCTTTCACACCGTCTACTGGCCCGCGCTGCTCATGGCGGCGGAGCTGGAGCTGCCCGAGCACGTCTTCGTCCACGGCTACCTGCTGATGGAGGGAGAGAAGATGAGCAAGTCGCTCGGCAACGTGCTCGACCCCTTCGCCGTGATCGAGCGCTTCGGCGCGGACGCGCTGCGCTTCTACCTGCTGCGCGACGTGCCCTTCGGCCAGGACGGCTCGGTCTCCACGACCTCGTTTGAGCTGCGCTACGAGAGCGAGCTCGCGAACGAGCTCGGCAATCTCGCGAGCCGCACGATCGCGATGATCGACCAGTTCCGCGACGGCTCCGTGCTCGCGGGCGAGATCGATCCCGCGCTGGCCGTCGACTTCGATGGCCTGCCGGCACGCATCGCGGCGCACGTCGACCGCGCGGAACTGA
>Ga0210408_10001195_pt1 | contig 27988 bp, 28 predicted proteins | sample IncBWH4MmetaG_FD_155471 | JGI IMG/M metagenome (GOLD analysis project Ga0210408, IMG submission 155471) | Forest soil microbial communities from Barre Woods Harvard Forest LTER site, Petersham, Massachusetts, United States - Inc-BW-H-4-M | ecosystem: Environmental > Terrestrial > Soil >...
TGTAATTGCTGAGAAACAGGCTGTCGTACTGCCCACTTTCCGTATAGACGCCCGCACCGAACACGAATCCGCTGGCCTGCTTACTGACGAAAATTCCGGTGTTCTTGACTTCCGGCGGCAAGCGCCCCAGCGCCTGGTTCACCCGGTTCTGCACGTCCACCGAAGCCAGATCGACGTCGCGCGTAATATCAAACGTTACCGTTATCGCGCTGGACCCGTCGTTCCCGCTCGTCGACGTCATGTACTTCATGCCCTGCACGCCGTTGATGGCTTGCTCCAGCGGCAGCGTGACCGCCGACTCCACCGTTTGCGCGTTCGCCCCAATGTAGAAGCTGCTGACGATTACCTGCGGCGGCGCCAGATTCGGAAATTGCGCAATCGGTAACGTAGGAATGGAAATCGCGCCGCCCAGAATAATCAGCAGCGCGCAAACCGTCGCAAACACCGGCCGCCGTATAAAAAAATCAACCAAGCTCTCGCACCCTCCACTACATAAAAACCGAAAAAGGTGTCATCCTGAGGCTACCCGATAAGGGTAGCCTCAGGACCTCAACCGCTCCCCGCTATAAACGGTGCGCGCGTCGCAATTCCGACACGCTGGAATTACTTGGCTCCCTGCACTTGCTCCATCACCGGCATGCCGTCCTGCAAAAACTGCAATCCCGAAGTAATGATGTGGTCACCCGCCTTGATGCCGTCCAGCACCACGTAATCATTCCCGAAGGTGTCGCCCAGCTTCAGCAGTCGCTGTCGCGCCACCGTCCCATTGGCTTCCTTCACCGCCAAGAACGCAAAAAACTGTCCGCTGATCCGCGTCACTGCCAGAATGGGGATCACCGTCCCCTCGTGCTCCGACCACACCACCTGCGCGCGCACTTGCTGCGATACGCGCAGCCCTCGCGGATTTTCCAGCATGGCTTTCGCCAGTACCGTTTGCGTCTCGGTGTCCACCTGCGGCGACAAAAAGGTAATTCGCGTGTCGGTGATCTTATTTCCGCCTGCATCCGCCAGGTGCACCGTCAATCCCAATTTCAAGTTCCGCGCGCGGTCCGCGGGAACGTAGATATACGTCTCGAGCGGTCCCGGCTCATCCACCGTAGTCAATAGCGTCGTCACCGCCACGCGATCTCCAACGTGCACCGGGATGTCGCCAACAACGCCATTCATCGGCGCCGCCACGCGATAGTAGTGCAATTCCACTTGCTGCTGGCTTACCTGATCATTCAGATTCTTAAGCTGCGCCAGCGCCGCGTCGTAAGTGGTTAGCGCATTGTCCACGTCCTGTTTCGGCACAACCCCTGCCGCGAACAACTTACGCTCCCGGTCCAATTGGATTTGTGCATAACGAACGGTAGCTTCCTGCGCTGCCCGCGCCGCTTCCTGTCCGCTCACCGCCGCCAGTTGCTTCAAAGGATCGATCTGAATTAGCGGCGTGCCCACCGCCACGTGGTCGCCGGATTTCACGTAAATTTTCGTGATATAGCCTTCCACTTGCGGGCTGATGTTTGCGGAGTGCCGCGATTTCAAGACGGAGAGATACTCGGTAGTATCGGGAACTGTCTCCGCTTCCGCGACCTTGACTTGCACCGGCATCGCTCGCGGCGCACCGCCGCCCGCGGCCGGGTCGCCAGCCGAAGTCTTACCGCAACCGGCAGCCACGCTGAGCGCTAGCACAAGAGCCAGCGGCGCGGCATGCTTCCTAACCAGCCCATTTTGAATAATTTGAAGACCAGACATATGAAGGCGCAACTCCTCGGACCCCCAACCTATCATACGGCTTTGCTTGTGCAAAAGTGACAGGGCACCCGTCTATTACTTAGACGCCCAGACCGGAATTGCGTTACTTCTCAGCCCCATAGGGACGCACCATTGCTGCGTCTCAGCTTGGCAGGATGCTTACAGCGAGGTCTGTACTACAAGAGACACCGACTCGCCCACTTAATACAAATCGCGGGTGTCGATTTTGTTTCCGGAAAGCCCCAGTTGCAGCACTTCCATCTGCTCCGGGCGGTCGAACACTTTGCCGGGCAGCATTCTTTTGATGAAGACGCGGAAGCCGCCAAACGCCACGCCAAATGCCACCGCCATCACCATGAATACGCCGGTGCCCACAAAAATCCGGTATAGCACCACTGCCCAGGGCGGATCGGTAGCCGTCTGGCTCGGCTCGTTCCAGGTCACTTGCGTCTGATAGTTCACGCCGTCCCGCAAACTTTGTGCATAGGTGGGTGAGCTCGGCGCGATAACGATGGCGAGCAGCGAACCCTTCCGTTCAATCGGCGTGGCGCCTTTTTTCGCGTCTTCAGGTAGCGCCGTTTGCAGATGGTGCGAGTGCAATTCCGCAAGCTGCGGCGTGGGATAGTCGATCAGCAACAGCACACCGCTATCGCGTCCCCTATGATATTGCGCGAGCATCGCTTCCGCGCCTTGTCCGAAGCCCAACGCATTTGCCAGCGCGGCGATCTCAGGCTTGCCTAGAGCGTCCGCCGCGGCGCGCAGCCCGGCAGGTCCTAGCGCATAGCGTTGCGTCGCATTCACTAAATCTTCCCTGGGCAAATACTCGCGAATCGGCGGCAGCGGCGTCTTGTCGGAACGCGCCGCGACCACGGACGCGAGCTCCTGCAAATCCTTCGTGGACACGTTTCGCGGCTGTTCCACACCAACGACGATATTTCCAGCCAGGATCAGCAAGCCCTTGCTGTCTACCGCTGTGAATCGTCCGATTGTCGACGGCGACATCGTGGGACGGAGCAGGGAAGTATAGACCTCGTAAGCGCTGCTCGGATCGCGGTACCGGCCAGCCCAGATTCCGACCTTTTGCTTACCTGATGAAAACTCGCAGCCACGAAACTCGCGCATACCGGCTTCTTGCGACAGCGCAGGATGCTCCGGCAAATCAACACAGCTGGCGATGCGCCAAGATCCAAACGCATCCGGCAGAACGGATTGCTGCGCGGAATTGCTTTGTTGCGATTGCTTAGTTTGCTGGGCGGAAAGGTTCGCTGCGCTCAGGAGAGCGAAAAGTACGGCGTATAAGAATTTATGGCGCATCCCTACAACCTTTTCTTTGACACCACTAGATTATCGTTGGTTCCGCGATTGTTCAACTGAGGCGGTTACAGGGGTGGAAACGGAGGGTTTTCCCGGCACGTTCAGGGTCATGCTGTTGAGGCTCTGAAGGTAGCTGGCCACACCTTGATACAAGCCTTCCGCAACGCGCTGGCGGTGCTCCGGTTTTTTCAAAAGCTGTTCGTCGGCTGGATTGCTGAGGAACGAAATCTCCGTAAGAATCGACGGCATATCCGCGCCGATGAGCACCACAAACGGGGCTTTGCGGACGCCACGGTCTTTCACCGTGCGGTTCAGCTTTTGGATGCGCTTGGCCAGCGATTCCTGAATGTCCGCGGCGAATTCGCGCGACTCGTCAATCTTTTCGCTGCGCGCGATCCTCTTCACGATGTCTTCCAGGTCGTGAACACTTTCCTGTGCAGTGGCATTTTCACGGGCGGCCACTTCCATCGCGTCCGGCGAACCTTTCAGGTTCAAATAATACGTCTCGATGCCGCGCGCGGCATGGTCATGGCTGGAATTTGCGTGAATGGAAATGAATAGGTCGGCTTTTGACTCGTTCGCAATGCGCGTGCGTTCTTCCAGCGGAATAAACGTATCGTCCGCGCGCGTGTAGATCACTTCCGCGCCCGGCAATCTCTGGTGGATAATTTTGCCGAGCCGCTGCGCGATATCCAGGCACAAATCCTTTTCCATCAAACCCGTTGGACCAATAGTCCCGGTGTCATGCCCGCCGTGCCCGGCATCGATTACGATGCGGCCGATCTTGAGCCCCAGTGTTCGCGTCAAAGTGGACTGACCGTCGCGTGTCGGCACGGCCGCGCTCGCCGGCTGAATCAGATCCGGCTTCGCGCCCACGGACTTCGCGCCCTTCGGCCGCGACTTCCCGCCGCCTGCAGCGACCAAACTCGAATTCCGCGGACCTGCGCCAGTGACGCTGCCCGGAACGGTACCGCTAGACTGTCCTGGGTTGCGGAGGGCGTCTTGCCGGCGGGGTTCCGCAGCGCTCGCCGGAGTGGACTCGTTCACTACGCCATCAGATGCCGGCGGCGGAGGTCCGAATGGTTGAGCCCGCATCGTTGTTGAAACCGCTTGCACCCCGGGGCGTTCATCGGTGGCCGCTATAGGATCGGCCTTAGGCTCTTCAACCGGCACTTGCGGCGCGTCACGCTTTGCTTTTGCCGAGCGCACTGCCTTGCCGCGCGTATCCGGATACAAATCGATCACCAACTGCGGCGGGTTCGTCAGCAGGGAAGCGGTGTAATCCTTTACGCCGTTTACGTTCAGCACCACGCGAACGACTCCGGCTTGGTTTTGCGCCACGCGCACCGCGGAAAGCAAATCGCCTTCGACGTGAATATTCTGCCGCGCCAATTCCGGAGTGAGCCGTGCCGCATGCAAATCAAAGAAAATCCGGTCGGGATTGCGTATGCGTGCTGAATCGTATTGCACCAGGTCTTCCAGATCGATGGTGATGCGTGTGGCATCCGGCGTTGCGCTCGTGCCGATGCGCCGCAGTCGCGGCGCCTTGCCTGAATTCGTTGCCGAGTAGACCGGCACAGCGTCCGCAGGAACCTTTCGCGCGGATTCCGCTGACTCCGCCATTTTCTCCTTATTGGCGTCAGAGCCCGCGGCTTCGCTCTTCGTTTCACTCGATTCATCGCTGGTGCGCAGCAGCGCGATTTCCGCCAATGCTTCCTGCGCCTCGCGCTTGCGCGTCGAGCGCGGATACTTTTTCAAGAATTCTTCAAACGTCTTGGAGGCGCCGGCCGCATCGCCAAGCTGCTCTTTTTGCAGCCGCGCCATGCGCAGCATGGCGTCCTGTCCGTAATGATTCGTGGGATATTCGTGCACCAGGAATTTGTAAGAATCTGCCGCGAGCTGATAGTAGCTCCGCCCGAATTTATCGCCCATCTCGGAATAGAGTTCCGCGACGGCCAGCAGCGCATCCGGCACTTCCGTGGCGTGCGGCGTAATCAGGTACACGCGGCGATAACTGGAAACGATCTGCTTGTATTCGGAAAGCGTGCGCTTCTCCGCCGGTTTGCTATTCAGCTGTGCGCGCAAATCTTCCGCGCGCGCAAACTGCGTCGCAGCCGCTTCGCGTCGGCTAGAAGTATTGTGAGTCTCGGAATCTCCGGAGCGGGGCAGAGCCGACCCGGGTTGCGAGGCGGCGGCTTGAGAAATTTGCGGGCCGATGAAGGAGAGACCGGCTACGAGGAAAACCGGCGAAACGCGGGCGAACAGCTTGTGGAAAAAATTTTGGCCTGCCAACATCCCCGCCTTGCGCACCCCGTTGCTCTGGAGCGCTCGCTCAGCCCTTAGCCCAGCCGTTTCCACCGATGGACTCGCAATGAAAAACTCAGCCGCTCGCGGAGCCTTACTCGTTTGTGAAAATGACGCGACCGCTTGCTGACTCGGTATCTTTGCGGATCGCGTGCGGATTGCTCCACAAGGTTTCCATGCGCCCCGAGCCTGGCCGGAAATAAGCATTCTGCACTTTCTGTACGTACTCGCGTGTTTCGCGGAATGCGGGGATGCCGTGTGCGCGATCCACCGCACCTTCTCCAGCATTGTACGCCGCCAAGGCCAAATCCAGGTTGCCATTGTAGCGTTCTAGCAACGTCTTCAGATATCGAACCCCGGCGTCGACATTCTGTTGCGGACTGAACGCATCATTGACGCCGAAACGCACCGCCGTGGTCGGAATCAGTTGCATCAGGCCCAGAGCGCCCTTGCGCGATTTCGCCGTGGCGTTCCAGTTGGATTCCGTCTCAATTACTGCGCGAACCAGCGCGGGATCCATGTGATGGCGTTCCGCGGCTTCGCGCACCAGCCTTTCGGCGCCGTCGCGGTCGATGCTCATGGCCGGCCGGCTAGGTCCCGTAAGAGAAGATTCCGCAGGCAAAAAGATGGTTGCGCGGGGCTTGGCGGTGGCAAACCGGGAGGAGCCAAATTTGGTTTGGGTTGGGTCGGAATTGATGAAGAATTGGCGGCCGCTGCTGTCGTCCAACACCTTGGCAATTTGGGCGTTGGCGGGGCGCGAGCACAAGATTAGCGTTACCAAACACATGCAGGCCGGGATGGCGATGCGTCGTCGCATTGGTGTGCCGGGCGGGAGGCCCGAAAACTCGGCCGATGCAGACCGGCCACTACAGGTTTCTCAAAAGACATCACGAACTGTGCAAAACCTGGCTGTGTCTCGGTTCAGACACATTTCCAGAACTGCCGGATTATAGCAATTGCTCCAGAAGGGAAGGAATAGACTGCAAGGCACTTTTTAGGGCCGATGTGTCCTTTCCGCCAGCCTCGGCCAAATCGGGTCTTCCGCCGCCGGAACCGCCCACTTGCTTGGCCAAGGCTTGTATCAGCTTGCCGGCATGGACTTTAGAGGTCAAATCCTTGGTAACCCCTGCAATTAGAGCGACTTTACCGTCTTCGGGCATGCCCAAGGCGACCACGCCAGAGCCTAGTTTCTGGCGCAAGGAATCGACCAGTTGGCGGAGGCCTTCGCGGTCGACATTGGCCACCTCCGCGGCTATTAGCTTGACCCCCTTGACGAGCTGAACGCGGGAGGTTAGGTCATCCAATTGCCCTAGCGCGCCTTTGCGTTTTTGGGCTTCGAGTTCTTTCTCGAGCTGCTTGCTGGTTTCCGACAGTTTTTCCACAGTGGCCAGGACGGCATCTTCGCCGACATTGAGCTTGCTGGCGATTTGGCTAAGCAACTGGGCGCGCTGCTGATAGTGCTCCAGGGCGCCGATGCCGGTTACGGCTTCGATGCGGCGGACGCCGGCGGCTACGGACTGCTCGTTGACGATCTTCAGGACGCCAATGTCGCCGAGGCGGTGGACGTGCGTGCCGCCGCATAGCTCCTTGCTGTAGAAGCCGCGCGGGGAGCGAGGGTCGGGCATGGTCACTACGCGGACGTTGCTCTCCGGATATTTGTCTCCGAAGAAGGCCAGCGCGCCGGAGGCGAGGGCGTCTTCGAGCGAGGTGACGTTGGTCTCAATCTCGCAGTTGTAGCGAATCTCGTCGTTCACTTGCTGCTCGATGTCGCGCAGCTCTTCGGCATCGACGTGCGCAAAGTGTGAGAAATCGAAGCGCAAACGGTCGGGGGCATTGAGCGAGCCGGCTTGCTTCACGTGCGTGCCTAGGATATTGCGCAGTGCGGCGTGCACCAGGTGCGTGCCGGAGTGATTGCGCATGATGCGCGCGCGCCGCTCAGGATCGGCCTGCACGGAGACGCGATCGCCAACGCGCAGCGTGTCTTTCGCCGTGACGCGGTGCGCGACTAGCCGAGCAACGGGGTAGTAAGCGCCGCTAACCTCAGCGACGACTTGCGACCCAGACGGATCGTAGAACGCGCCAGTATCGGCCATCTGCCCGCCCGATTCGGCGTAAATCACAGTGCGATCGAGCACGACTTCGCCCGATTCGCCCGCCTTCAACTCTGCGACCGGGCCATTCTTCGTGATGATCGCGCCGACGCGAGCGTCTTTGGAATTCGTACCAAAGTAAAAATCCGGCTCCGTCTTATGGTTCTCTGCAATTTTTGCATAAGCCGGATTCGCCGCCTCTTTCGCCGCGCCACCCTTCCAAGAAGCCCGCGCCCGTGACCTCTGCTCCTCCATAGCTTGCTCAAACCCAGCCTCGTCAAACGTAATTCCCAAATCGCGGGCAGCATCAACGATGAAATCAAGAGGGAGACCAAACGTGTCGTACAACCGGAAAGCCCTCGCCCCTTCGTAAACGGGTCCTCTCGCAACGATCGCTTTCGCGTCAGCTACTTGCTTCTCTGTTAGGCCGGAGAAACTGTCGGTTTCCAGAGTCTTGAATTTTTCTAGCCTGGATGAGAAATCACTACGAGTGCGTTCGAGATCTACCTCGAGCTTTTCGAGTGCGCCCTCTAAGATCCTCCAAAACTGGCTCTCCTCGTTAACCACAACCTTATGAACCGTGTCATATGTCTGAGCGAGCTCCGGGTAAGCCGCAACCATCTCATCGCGGACTTTGCCCACCATTTCGGATAGCGTCTGCTTACTCATTACCATGAGGTTGATGTGTCGAAGGGCTCGGCGCATGATCTTGCGAAGCACGTACCCACGCCCCTCATTTGATGGGAAAACTCCGTCCGAAATTAGGAACGTGGCAGCCCGGGCGTGGTCGGCAATAATCCGAAAAGATGGGACATCCGTGGGCTTTTCCTGACTGCTGAACGAAGGGCAGAGAGCCGCAGCGCGCTCAATGAGCGGGACGAAAAGATCGGTTTGATAATTTGATGTGACGCCTTGGAGGACGGCGGCTACTCGCTCCAGGCCCATGCCGGTGTCCACTGATGGCTTAGGAAGGGGCGTGAGGTTACCCGACGCATCGCGATTCCACTGCATGAAAACGAGATTCCAGATTTCTACGTAGCGGCCGCAATCGCAGGGGAATTTGCAGTCGGTGTGGCCTTGCTCGGAAGCGGAGGGGCCCATGTCGTAATGGATTTCGCTGCAGGATCCACAGGGCCCTGTTTCGCCCATAGTCCAAAAGAGTTCCTTAATTCCTACATCGCCTTCTAACGCAATAACACGGTCTCGTGGCGCGCCGACTTTCTGCCACGTATTTTGAGATAAAGAATCGAGCCCCACCTTCACACCAGGCGAGAGTTCGGCGCCGCCAAAAATAGTGAAGTATAGTTTGCCGACTGGAATGTGGAACCATTCGGGCGACGTCAAGAGCTCCCATGCGTAGGCAATCGCTTCTTCCTTGTAGTAGTCGCCGAAGGAGAAATTGCCGAGCATCTCGAAAAAAGTGTGATGGCGCTTGGTGAAGCCGACATTTTCGAGGTCGTTGTGCTTGCCGCCGGCGCGGACGCATTTTTGCGCGGTGGTGGCCTTGTCGTAGTCGCGCTTTTCGAGGCCGAGGAAGACGTCCTTGAACTGGTTCATGCCTGCGTTGGTGAAGAGCAGGGTAGGGTCGCCGTGGGGGACTAACGAGGAACTGCGCACGCGGCGGTGACCTTTGCTCTCGAAGAAGCGGAGAAAGGTTTCGCGGATTTCGTTGCCGCTCCAGAATCTTGGTTTTGCTTGCGCGCTGCTCACGTTGTCCTCAAGTGACTCCGATTATCGCAGAGTGTGCAGGGGAGCACCAACGCGAGGGAATCGGAGGGAAGAGTACCCCCTCCCCCCCATTTTCCAGATCTGTTCTTGATAAACGACTTAGCAGATGGGGGTTTTGTATCTGCGCATTCTAAAGGAGTTATTGGGGCGACTTTTGAAGCAAATGGCGCAAATCTTGGATCTGCGCATTCTAATGGACTTAGCGGATTTTGGCTGATATTCACGATAAATGGTACAGCATAACGTAAGATTAGTCAATGGTTAATTGGAGAAAATCAAGAAAAAGATTAACACAGAGGGCACAGAGAGGAGGCACAGAGGGCGCAGAGAAGTCGGCTAGAAATGTTTTGGCCTGCAGGCCGGGGTTAGCGGCTTGCAGGCGGAGAGGGAGGAGCGCCGCGGGTTCTGCATGTTGAACCGGCGCACCGAAAGTATCGGGACATAAGCGAATGTCCACGACGGGACCGTCTCGAGGTCTCGACGTCTCAGGCGCGCTCTCCTGAGGTAACCTCATCGTTAAGATACTCTATATGGGACCTAAGGGATAGCACTTTCGTTATATCACTGCTGTGGATAAAGCGTTCCAAAATGGGAACGGACCAAAATGGGAATTGGAGGCTCCGTGAGCGACGGGGCTTCAACGTCGACGCGATCAAAGGCGGAATTTAACACAGAGCACACGGAGGACACAGAGAGCCCCCAACCCCGAGAGTTAGGCAGCGGTGCGCTGGGCGTGCAGGGCCAAAACTTGCTGGGCTACCTGCTTTACGTTGGCGACGCCGCAGAGGGCAACCTTAACGGGAGATACGAAATTGTTGTTGCCGCGAGTCATGGCGTTGGTGACGAGAACGATGTCGCCGGAGCCGTCGGGGCGTTCGCGATGCTCAACGCTGAGGATGTCCGCTGGGGTGAAGGATTTCACGGAGCGGGTGCTGGTGCCGGTGATAACCATGACGCGTTGATTGGTGACGGCGTACACGGTGCTGCCACCCTTCAGAAAGGCCCAGAGAGGAGCGAGGATGATGCCGACCCCGACGAGGAGGAAGGGCACACCGAAAAGGGGAAACACCTGGAAGCCGCTGGTAAAGGCGTTGTGGGAGGACTTGGACATGGCATTGGTGGCGTGATAGGCCTGCGAGATCCAGAAGAGAGCGAAACCGGCGAAGGGAATGCCGAAGATGGCGGCGGGAAGGGCGGTGAGAGCGGCGCGGGCGGGATCGGCAGTGCCGGTCCAATAGAGAGATTCACCAGATTGGAGCTCGGATTGGGCGCGTTGCTGGGCGTCGGCGGGGTTCATGGGGGTGTGCCTCCTAATTTAATCTTAGCGGTGGCTGGATGGCGGGAACGTCAACAAAACGTTGGGATGCTTAAAGGAATACTGGACTTACGGGCAACGGCGGGGAGCACGAAAAGGCTTAACACAGAGGGCACGGAGGGGGCACAGAGGACACGGAGATTACGGAGCACAGCCAGAAATGGCTGTGCCACTTTAGCGGTTGGCGGCGGTGGCGGTTACGCTTACGCCTAGTTCCTTTAGCTTGGCGCGGGCCAGGCGGTCTTCCTCGCTGTTGGGGTAACGCTTGACGACATCGCGGAGCTCGCGGACGCCTTGTGTTTTTTGGCCGAGCTCGATGAGGGCCATGCCTTTGCGAAGATGTGCGGGCTGGATCTTGAAACTTTTGGGGTAAACGGTAAGGACCTTATCGAATTCGGTGACGGCCTGATCGTATTGTTTTTGTTTGTAGGCGATTTCGCCGAGATAGAACTGGGCATTGGGAGCGAGCTCGGTGTCGCCGTAAAACTTCAGATAGTCCTGAAATTCCTGGCGGGCTAGATCGTATTTGCCGCTGGTGATGTCGCGAAGACCATTGGAGTAGAGAGTGTCTGCGGAGGGCGCCGCGCCGGCTGGAGCACCGGTGGGCGCTGCGGAACCGCCGGATGGTTGAGAGCTCGCGCCGCCGGGATTCGAGGTGCCGGTGGACGGGGCGGCCGAGCCGCCACCGAGATCTTGGCATCGAGGCTTTGCACGGTGTTCTGCAGATCGACCAGCTGTTGATTGAGCTTGCCCAGGCGAGACTTGATTTCCTCGAGGTTGTCCGAAAGCCCCTGGACTTGCGTGGACATGGTGTCGAGGCGGGCGCCCGAATTGGCCTGGACATCCTGCATGGATTTTTGCAGGGCGCTCATGGTGCCGTTGAGCTTGCCAACGGTATCGCCAGACTGCTCGACAAGCGTTTTCATGACGGTATGGTCCTGGGTCATCTGCGTGGCGAGATCTTTCTGTCCTTGCAGCAGGGAAGTGACGTCGCGCTGGAGTTCGATCAGTTCGCGGGCGACCGCCTCGGCAGGGCGCGGACCGATGAGGCTGCCGCTCAGAGCGCCGGCCAAAACGGCGGCGCTGAAAATAGCTATGTTACGTGCACGCATGAAAATCCTCCTAGTTTCCGGGGAGCGATCGCTCGGCCGGAGTCCCCAACGCTTGCAAGAACTAACACAGGCCAGGTGAGAATACTTTTACAGAAGAAAGCGGAACGGTCAAATACGGTTTCGCTATGTTTCCCTATATAGATAGAGGTGTCGCGCGGGCGGGAAGTTGCATGACGATAAGGCCGAAAAGCGAAAAGCCGCAGGGCTACGAAGACTCCGCCCTGCGCTACAGGAGCCGGTCCGGGGCGCAATACTTTGCGCCCCTGCCGGGAGGAGGATTGGTCTACGCGATTACTGGGCGCGGACGAAGTGGCCGCGGCGATTTTGCTGCCAGCAGGATTCGTTGCTCTGCGTGCAGAAGGGCTTTTCCTTGCCGAAGCTGACGGTGCTGATGCGATCGGCAGAGATGCCCAGGGAGACGAGATATTGCTTGACGGCGCCGGCGCGGCGATCGCCAAGGGCGAGGTTGTATTCTGTGGAGCCGCGCTCGTCGCAATGGCCTTCGACGGTGACGCGAATCCCCGGATTGTTGCGCAGGAATTCGGCGGTCTTGGTGAGCGCATCGCGGGCGTCGGCGCGAACGTCGGCTTTATTGAAATCGAAATAAGCGTCGCGGACTTCCTTCAGGAACAGCGCATCCAGATCGGGCGCAGGCGGGGGTTCGACCGGAGGCGCGGGAGTGCTGACGGTGACGCGCGCGGTGGAAGTTGCGGAGCCGCCGGGACCGCTGGCGGTAATGGTGTACGTTGTGGAATCGGACGGCGTCACTTTTGTGGAGCCTTCGGCGGTGACGGTGCCGACTTCGGGGGCGATGGTGAGCTGCGTGGCGTTGGTGGAGCTCCAGCTCAGAGTGGAAGAATCACCCTTGTTGATGGAAGTGGGATCAGCGGACAGCGTAACGGTTGGTTGCGGCTTGGGTTGTTCAACCGGAGCTGGCGGGGGCGGAGGTGCCGGAATGGGCTTCTTCTTGCACCCACCCGTGAAAATAGTGGCCATCAGACCAGCCACCAACAAAGCGCGGTACAACGGACGCGAGACCACAGCCATTCGTATCCTCCTCAGACGTACTTGGAATACCCGTGTTCGACCCACCGAGGGGAATATCGTAACACCGGCGGGCTGATTCCGGGCGATATCTCGTATCACGATATATTCTATACGCAACGACCAGAAGCTTGGTCAAAAGTTCGATTAGGGTGCTCAGACATTACATCACGGAAAATAGATCGGCTGAGATCCTTCGGCCCGGCTGAACGGCGCCGGGACCTCAGGATGACACGTACGCGCATCGCGAAGACTTACGCGCTTATCGCTGGAGTGAAAAGCCGCAGGGCTCCGAAGACTCCGCCCTGCGCTAAAGGTGCGGCTGAGCCGCGCTCGGACCTGCCCGTCCGGCAGGCCGGCGTCAACATAACAATCGCACCATCCGACAATCGTCTGATGCAGTTTGGCGAGGCGTTGGTTCATTATTTCGGGGACCAGTTGGGGGATTCGTTGTGCCCGGACATGGTGAGGAGATGGGCTTGCGAGCCGTCGGCGAGCATGGTCCAGATCTGGCGCTGGCCGTTGCGCGTGGACTCGAAGACGATATGGCGGCCATCGGGAGCCCAACTGGGGCGTTCGTTCTTGCCGCTATCGCGGGTGATTTGGCGGATTTCGCGCGTGGCGGGATCCATGATGTAGATGTCGAAATTGCCATCGGGCCGGCGCCAACTGAAGGCCACCATTTGGCCATTGGGCGACCAAGCGGGGTCGATGAGATAGCCTTTGTCGGGAAGGTCGAGCTCGCTGGTGCTGGTGCCGTCAACGTTCATGAGGTAGAGCTTGGGGATGCCTCCGCGATCGCTCACGAATACGACGCTCTGGCCGGTTTTTGGGTTCCACGTGGGGGAAGTATTGGCGGCGGTGGTGTAAGTGAGGCGCTTGGGGCGGCTACCGTTGGCGTCGGTGACGAAAAGCTCCGGATTGCCGAGCATCGACGAAGAAAACATGATCTGCGAGCCGTCCGGCGCCCATGCGGGGGCGCTGTTGGAGCCGCGGAAACGCGGGAAGGAAACGACTTTGTTGGCGTCGACGGAGTACATGCAAATTTGCGGGCTGACCACGCGCGTAGGGCCGGCCTCGAAGCAGGTGAAAGCGATGCGCGAGGCGTCGGGAGACCAGCGCGGTGTGAGTGAAATAGTTTTCAGCGACGTCAGCGGATGTTGGTTGGCGCCGTCGTAGTCCATCACCCAAATTTCTTTGGTGCCCGTTCGCGAGCTGACGAACGCGATTTGTGTGGAAGCGATTCCGGGCGTTCCCGCGGAAAGACGGCTGATGATTTCGTCGGCGAACTGGTGAGCGAACTTGCGGACTTGCGCGTCGCTAGGCGTGCCGCGATAGACCTTGCCTACGACGGCCTGCGTGGAAGGGCTGCGCACGTCGTAGAGCCAGCCGGAGATTCCGACTTCGCTGGGGGACTCGGTGAGATTGCCGAAGGCTACGAGGTTGGCGTTGATCTGCGGCGTGGTCCAATCCGGATTGCGGAGTTCCGAGGGCACGGTGGGCGCTTGTGTCGGATAAAAGCTGGGGCTGACGAGATCGACTATGCCGCTGAACTGCAGGTCGTCGCGAAGCACCTGGGTGAAGAGTTGCGAGTGCGGCTTGGCGGCGTCGGCGCGCGGCGCGAAATCTGCTGCGGCCAAGCGCGGTTTTTCCGCGCCAAGTCCGGTGCCGGTCTGGAACCAGGCTTGCGCCGCGGCGCGGCTTGGCAAGAGCAATCCACAAAACAGCAAAAGACAAACACCAATGCTGCGCGAACGATGCACCATCACCTACGATCCCCCCTGACGCGTGCTGCGCGGCCGGGCATGGCCAGCTTCATCGCGTCATTGTTCATCGTGTCATTGACAGATCGAAATCGAAAGTCACGTTGACGTAAGAACCCGAGTAATCGCTGGGCAGCGCGGGCATCGGCGAAGAGCTCAGCAGGGCGCGCTGCGCGGAAGTGTCCATGGAATAGTTGCCGCTGGTTTGCGCGATGCGAATGTCTTTTACGGTGCCGTCGCGTGCAATGACGAAGGTCATGGTGCATTTGGCGGTGCGGGCGCTGCGCACGGCGGGATCGATGGTGGACTGCAGCCAATTCAAGCTGATCTTGCGGCGCACAGCGTCGATGTACCAGCCATAGCGCGCGGCGAAATCCCCGCCACCCTGGCCCTGAATGTTGACGCCGGGGGCGGCCGCGCCTTGAACCTGCGCCGTGCCGGTGGGAACGTTCATCTTGCCGCCGTTTTGCGCAACGGCGTTGTCCGGAGCAGGGGTTGGATTGTCGAATGTTTTCGAGCGATGCTCGATCTGCTTGGGCGGTTTCTCTTTCTTGAATTCAGGAATCTTTACTTCCGGCTTGGGCGGCTCGGGCGGTTTCGGCTGCGGCGGCGTTTTGTACAAACTATCGGTTGGATCGAATGTTCTGCTGTCGGTGACATCGGGCGGCTTGGGCATGGGCAGGCCGACGCTACCTACAAGTTTCACATTGACTTCGCCTTCGCTTCCGCCACCCACATCGCCCCAGCGGTTGCCTTGAAAGTGAAAGATGATGGAAGCGATGACGACGCCGGCAAGCAGGCCGTGAAGAAAAAGCGAGTACACCAGAAAGCGCCGCAGGCTGGAATCGTCTGTGCTAGGGAAGGGCGGATTGGCGGCTTCGGCGGTCATCTTAATGCTGGCTCATTCGGTGCGCGCCCGATCGGTGATGGGCTCGGTGACGATACTGATATTACTGATGCCGGATTGGCGAAGGGCGTCCACAACGCTGGCGAAGATGCCGAACGGAACTTTTTCGTCGCAGCGGAGGAAGACGGCTTCTTGCGGCTTCTTGAGTTGCGCGTGGATCTTTGCGCCGAGCTGGTGAATGTTGACGGGATCGTTGCCGATATAGACTCTTTGCGCTTTGTCGATCGAGACGACCAGGCGCTGCTCGGTGATTTCCTTGACGGCGTGGGTTTTGGGGACGTCGAGCTCGATGCCGGATTGCAGGATGGGCGCGGTGATCATGAAGATGATCAGGAGAACGAGCACGATGTCGATGAACGGCACCATGTTGATCTCGGAGAGCGAGGTCTGCGTGGATTTGTTGAGTGAGGCCATAAGTCAAAACCGGTCAGGCCAAAGACAAGTTCTCCTCAGCTGAAAGTTTTTTCGATTTGGGCGGCTACTTCCAATGTAAAGGTGTCGAGGCGCTGGGCCAGGTCCTTAATATTTTGCAGGAATTGGTTATAGAAAATAACTGCGGGAATGGCGGTGGCCAAACCAGCGGCGGTGGTCAGCAGTGCTTCGGAGATGCCGGGCGCGACGGCGCGAAGGCTGGCGGCTCCTGCGTTGCCGAGGCCGGAGAAAGCATCGATGATGCCCCAAACCGTGCCGAAGAGTCCGACGAATGGCGCGACGGAACCGGTGGTGGCCAGCCAGGACATGCCTTTTTCTACGCGGCGCACTTCTTCGGCAGATGCCACTTGCATGTTTGCGGTGACCGCTCCCAAGCTTTTCAGTTTTGGCGGATGTGGGTTAGTGGGCTGGCCGCTGACCTGGCTCTGCAATTCGCGATAGCCAGCCGCGTACACCGAAGCGAATGGCGAGCCGGCCGAAGCGAGCGCCTGCGGGTTGGCGACGCCGCGCGTGGCGCGGAAGATGCGGAGGAATTGATCGCTTTGACGGCGCACGCTGCCAAACATGCCGAGCTTTTGAAAGATCATGGCCCACGAAACAATGGAAAAAATGAGAAGCAGAATGAGGACGCCGCGCGCGACCAATCCGGTGTTGGCGAGAATGCCGCCCAGGTCGATTAAGAGAACTGCTGCAAACACAAAAATAACGTTATCCCCTCAGTTTGGACGAAAAATTTCCCGACGCAAGCACCGTAGCACACGCCCTGCATGGAAGCAACGAAACGCGGGAGAAAAGTGTTGCCTCTTTGGGTGCTCGCCAAGCCAGCGATTGTGGCGCGAATTCACTGGAAAGGCGGCCCGAAACGGCGTGGAGACCTGTGCTAGACTGCGAACTGTACGATGGCCGGTACATTCGATATTAGTTTGGACTCATTGGCGGGCCGTTCGGTTGCTCCTGGGAACCTGACTGCCAGCGATTCGTCCGCCGCTTCGCTTCGCGACGGCGCAACTTTTTTCCTGGAAACATTTGGCTGCCAGATGAACGACCACGACTCGGAGAAAGTCGCGGGCGTGCTGCTTTCGCGCGGGTACAAGCAGGTGGAATCGCCGGATGCGGCGTCGTTGATTTTGTACAACACGTGTAGCATCCGCGAAAAGGCGGCTCAGAAAGTTTTTTCGCGGCTTGGGGAATATCGCACAAAGCAAGCGGCGGGGCAGGTGATCGGAGTGCTGGGTTGCGTGGCGCAACAGGAAGGCGAAGACATTTTCGAGCGGGCGCCGTGGGTCAGCCTGGTGTGCGGTTCGGCGAGTTATAGGAAACTGCCGGAGTTGCTGGCGCAGATCGAAGCCGGGAATCAACGCGTGACCGGACTTGATAATGATACGGATGAAACGTTTGAGACGCCGGTGACGCGGAGGGACAATCCGTGGCGCGCGTATCTGACGATTATCGAAGGTTGCGACAAGGCTTGCGCGTATTGCGTCGTGCCGTTTACCCGGGGGCCGGAGCGCAGCCGTGCGAGCGAGTCCGTGTTGAAAGAAGTGCGCGAGCTTGCGGAGCTGGGCTATTCGGAAGTGCAACTGCTGGGGCAGACGGTGAATTCGTACGCCGATCCGTCTTCGCGGCGCATGCGATTTTCGGAATTGCTGTTGGCTGTGGCGGACGTGCCGGGAATCCGGCGCGTGCGGTTCACCACGTCACATCCGCGTGATTTTGGCGCTGATATTGTTGCGGCGTTGGAAGCGCAGCCGAAATTGTGCAACCACGTGCACTTGCCGGTGCAATCGGGGTCGACGAGGGTGCTGCGCGAAATGGCGCGAACCTATACGCGAAAAGAATATCTCGACAAGATAGCGATGTTGCGCGAAGCGAAGCGGCCGATCGCGATCACCACGGATATTATCGTGGGCTTCCCTGGCGAGACGGAAACGGACTTCGCGGAGACGCTTACGTTGCTCGAGGAAGTCCGCTACGACAACTTGTTTTCGTTCAAGTATTCGCCTCGGCCGAATACGCCATCTCTTTCGATGCAGGATGCGATTTCCGAAGAAGAAAAGAGCCGGCGGCTGGCGGTTTTGCAAGAAAAGCAGCGGGCAATTCAAAGCGAGCGCAACGCTACACTGGTGGGTGGCAGATTTGAGCTACTCGTTGGCGGTAAATCTCGCCGGGAGAATCAGTGGAGTGGGCACACTTCTTGTCACAGAGTTGTAAATTTCACTTCACAAGAACGAAGCCTTCTGGGAACCTACGTGCAGGTGCTGGTGACGAGCGCAGGACCGAACAGCCTGGCAGGCGAGCAGGTGACCTAGTTAGAGGGAGGCCTCGATGGAAGTGGAGATGAAGATCCGTGGCCTGATGATGGACCCCGTCACCAATATGCCCATTGTTGTGCTGAAGGATGTGCAGGGCCAGGCGATTCTGCCGATTTGGGTGGGCGTTTACGAAGCGAACGCGATTGCGCTCGAAATCGAGAAGGTGCAGACACCGCGGCCGATGACGCATGACCTGCTGAAGAATGTTTTGCTGGGGCTTGAAGTACGCGTGCAAAAAGTGGTTGTGAACGATTTGAAGGATGACACATTTTACGCGCTGATCTGGGTGGAGCGCGAAGGGCAGATGATGACTATTGATTCGCGGCCGAGCGACGCTCTGGCGTTGGCGCTGCGGGTGGATTGCCCGATTTTTGTCGAAGACGAAGTGCTGAAGAATTCGAAGATTTCCAGCGCCATCTCAGAACGTACCACTAACGAGCAGCTCCGCTCCTGGCTCGAGGGATTGTCGGACGACGACCTCGGCCGCTATAAGATGTAGTTCCCGACTAGAACCGAGCTATTTGCAAGATGGAGGACTCGTCGGTAGCCATTAACCTTCTCACGGTGCGGCGCCAGGCGAGTAGCAGGACGATTCCAATTAAAATTAGGGCAAGGCTTAAGCCGGACCAGAGGCCGAAGGCGCCCCATCCGCGGCGGAAGCAGAGCCATGCGCCGAGGGGCAATCCGATAATCCAATAGGCGGTGAAGTGGCAGAGCATAGGTGTGCGAGTGTCGCCTGCCCCGCGAAGCGCGCCGGTAGCCACGGTTTGAAGACCGTCGAAGAGTTGGAAGGCGGCCCCCGCGGCGAGAAGAATAATGGTGGTGTGGATTACGGATTCGTCTGGAGTGTACATGCGCGCGATGGGGCGAGGGAAAATTAGCAGGGCCGCGCTGCAGAGAGCCATGAAAGCCGCCCCAATGAATATGGCCGTGTCGCCGGCATCGGCTGCGGCTGAGGGATCTCTTCTGCCGATGGCTTGGCCGACGCGCACGGCTGCCGCGGAAGAGATACCGAGCGGTACCATGTAGGTGAGAGCGACGGTGTTGAGCGCGATCTGGTGGGCAGCGAGTGGGACCGCGCCTAGCCGGCCGATGAGTGCTGCGGTCAGCGCGAACACACTGATCTCGAGAGTGATCTGCGTTGCGGCGGGGAGACCGAGAATGATGAGGCGGCGTATACGTCGAAAATCGACGTTCACGGGAGTCTTGAGCAATTCCGTGCGATGGCGACGGTCGTACCACAGCAGATAACCGACCAGCACAAGCGCCATGTAGAGACGAGCAAGCGCGGTCGACCATCCTGAACCGACGACGCCCATGGCAGGCGCTCCCCATTTGCCATAGATCAAAATCCAGTTGAAAAGAAGATTGATGAGGTTGGCGGTGACCAACGCGAAGGCCACGGGCCGCACCATGTTCATGGCCTGAATGCAACGACGCACGGCGAAATAGAGCATCAGCGGAAACAAGCCGATGGCCAAGGCTTTCATGTAGGGAACCGCAAGGCGTGATACTACGGGGTCGATATGCAGCGCTTGCAAGAGGGGACCGAAGAACCAGACAGGCGCCATGAGCAGCGGCGTCATAACCAGACTTAAATAAATGCCGTTGATTAAGGAGCGATGGCAGTCTTCACGCTTCCCAGCGCCGAAGGCTTGCGCAACGAGCGTGTCCAGGCCAATCAGAATGCCACCGCCAAAGAACGCGACAACATTGAAAATGCCGGAGCTGATGCTGACGGCGCCGATGGCGTTGGCGCTGTCCGGCAGATGACCGACCATGACGGTGTCGACGATGCCCATGGTCATCCAGCCAATTTCGGCGAGAACGAGCGGCAGCGCGAGGCGTAGAGTTGGGCGCATTTCAGCGCGAAGTGTTTGCAGGCGGAGCATAATTTATGACGAAGGGTAGAAGTGTAAGCTTGCGTAGCCGAAAGTGGTAGCGGTTCCGGGCCCGTGAGTAAAAGGATTGGCGAGGGCGAGAAACGAAAGGCAACGCAACCGGTAACAGTCAGGCAGGAGGCCCGCAGGAAAGTGGCGAAAGAGAAGAAATACAAATGCCCAGATATGACCATGGTACAATGACCATAGTTATCCGGGGGTTTCGGCATGAAAAAGATGGCAGCGGGGGCGTTCAAGGCTAATTGCCTGGCGGTCATGGACGAGGTTCAGGCCAAGCGCGAGACGGTGGTCATTACCAAACACGGCAAGCCCGTGGCGAAGCTCGTGCCGGTAAATAGGGACACGGACGAAATCTACAATTTTCTTGATGGCAAGGGCGCCATTGTAGGCGATGTCGTGTCTCCGGCCATTTCGCTTGACGAGTGGGGCGAGCTCAAGTGATTCTCGTCGACACACATGTTGTGGTATGGCTTGCGTTTGACCAAAATCGCCTTTCGAAGAAAGCAAGGGCAGCGATCGACGACGCACGCACGAAGGAAGATGGACTAGCAATTTCCGACATCACGCTTCTGGAGTTGGCAACGCTGGCGAGTAGGGGCCGCGTTCGGATTGATATCGGCCTCGAGTCTTTCCTGCAGGAAGTAGAAACCCGGTTCGTCGTGCTGCCGATCAGCAGTCGGGCATGTGCGCGCGCCGTGGGGCTGCCACCGACGTATCCCAAAGATCCCGTAGATCGCATAATTGCAGCCACGGCTCTGGTCGAGGGTCTTTCGCTGATTAGCGCTGACCGAGAGATCCAGCGCTCCAAAGCGGTGCACACGATTTGGTAAGACCATCAGAAATAGACACCGCGCGAAGGAGTCATGCGGCAGTCCGGCGCTGCTAGTGGCTCCTTGGACACAATGCGGGGCGGCGGGTGAGCGCGGCCTTATGATGGGGTCCCTCGGGAAAACTTCTAACCCCTGCCGGAGTTTTCCACTGGAGAAAATTTGTGGATGTACTTTTTGCTTGCTTTGCCGCGGCTGGCGAACGTAAAGTTGCACCTAGTTGTAGGGGGTTTTCTGGGGGCGGCACCTATATATAGCAATGGGGTTGCCAAAGGGCGACGGCACGATCCTGCTTGCTTGGGTGGAGGCGGAAGCCTATGACTGCCATCATCACGATAGCGAATCAAAAAGGCGGCGTGGGGAAAACGACCACGGCGATTAATTTGTCCGCCGCGATTGCGAATCGTGGGAAGCGCACGCTGCTTATCGATCTGGATCCGCAGGCCAATTCGACGATCGCATTTTACAATACGGGCGAGATTGCGACCTCGATGTTTGAGGTCCTAAACGAAACGCGCGCGCCGATGGCGCAGGTTGTGAAGCCTACGAAAGATCCGATGTTGTTTTTGGGGCCGGGACGATTGGCGCTGGCGAAACTGGAGCAAGTGCTAGCGGGACAGTTCGACGCGCCGTACCGGTTGAAGGATGCGCTGGCGCCGATTTTGAAGGACTACGAGTACGTTGTGCTGGATACGCCGCCGTCGCTGGGCATCTTGACGGTGAACGCGCTGGTGGCCTCGACACATTTGATGGTGCCGATTCAGGCGGCGTACTTCGCGATTGAAGGCACGGACGATTTGCTGGAGACGTACGAGCGTATTCGCGCGCGGCCGAATCCCGGATTGAAAGTTTTGGGCGTGGTCATCACGCTGTTTGACAAGCGCACAAATATTTCACGGGATACGCACGGGCAGATCCGCACCGTGTTTGGCGAAGTGCTCTTCAAGACGAAGATCAGCAAGAACGTGCGCCTGGAAGAAAGTCCCGCGTATAAAGAAACGATTTTGACGTTTGCGCCGAAGTCACCCGGCGCAACGGAATACAAGAAGCTGGCTGCGGAGGTTATCCAACGTGTTGAAGAGAGCCGGGTTACCCGTCACGCTGAAGATGCGGCATGACTCGCACTACGTCGAGTCACTAACAAGTTACAGCGGAGCGGCGATTGGAAGGATGATTCCGGTCGAGCAGATTCGTCCGAATCCGGATCAGCCGCGCAAGGCCATCGGAGATTTGCGGGAGCTTACCGACTCTGTGCGCGAGAAGGGCGTGCTGGAGCCGTTGCTGGTACGCTTCGTGCCGCGCGAGGATTGCTACTATCTGATATCGGGCGAGCGGCGCTACCATGCGGCGCGCGCGGCTGGTTTGCGCGAGGTTCCGTGCATCGAGAAGAGCGCGGACGACGCGGAGACTCTTGAGATTGGACTCATCGAAAATATTCAGCGGAAAGATCTTACGCCGTTTGAAGAAGCGGATGGATTGCACCGTCTGGCCACGCAGTTCGAGTACACGCATGAAGACGTGGCGCGGAAGATTGGGCGGGCGCGGTCTTCGGTGACAGAGACGCTTTCGTTGCGCAATATTCCAGATGGGCTGCGCAAGAAGTGTGTCGAGCAGGGGATTGTGTCGAAATCGCTGCTTCTGCAGATTGCTCGCCAGCCTACCGAAAAGAAAATGGTGGAGATGCTGCATCGCATCCTGCAGGGCGGATTGACGCGCGATGAAGCGCGGCGAGAGCGAAGGGAAGAGCAGAGCGGTCCGCAGCGACCGCAGCCGTTTATTTTTCAGTTCGAGCCGGAGAATGAGACGTTCAAGTTTCGCATACAGTTCAAGAAGAGCCATGTTTCGCGGGATGAGTTGATCCGGACACTGCGCGATATACTGACGCAGCTGGAAGGTTCTTCATCGGAAGCGGATTCGACGGCGGCCTAAGGTTAGCGCTTCGTTCGACTTCTAGCAGCATACGCACAGCCAGGAGTGGCTGTACCACTCAGCAGTACCTCTCACACTTTCATGCCGGAACTAACTCCGCAACAAATGAAAACTTTTGAGCGGCTCTTTGCGGCTGGATTCCGCCTCATTGCGATTCCTCCCTACGAAAACGCGCTTTGTGTCCGGCGCGGCGAATGCGCGGCGCTCCTGGCTCCCGTTGCCAATGCGGGACTGCGTTTGCTTGCAGCGCCGACGTATATCGTTGACGGCAATCTCAGCGTGAAACTGAAGCGCAGCAAGGTCGAAGTTTTTGTGTGGAAGAAGAAAGAAGTAGAAGCGACGCCGGAGCGTCTGAACGAGTTGGAGAGTTTCCGGCAAGACCTCACGTCCATCTTGGACGAAGCACTTAGGCAATGACGCTGCGGCTGCTGGTTTGCAAATCGGCGAGACTCCCGGCACACTGAAATTCCTATGGCGGAATATGACGTCATCTGTATTGGCGCGGGCCCGACCGGTTTGGCGACGGCCATCGAAGCGAAACGCGCGGGAATGCGGGCTCTGGTAATCGACAAAGGCTGCTTGTGCAACTCGATTTACCACTATCCCGTGAACATGGTGTTCTTCACGACGCCGGAGTTGCTGGAGATCGGCGATTTGCCGCTGGTCAGTCCGAACGAGAAGCCCACGCGTGTCGAGGCGTTGAAGTATTACCGCAAAGCGGTGGAGCACTACGAGTTGGAGTTGCGGCTATTTGAGTCAGTGACTCGCGTGGAGGGGAGCGACGGAAATTTCGCGGTGCTTACGCGGACGGAGAATGGCGTGCCGGGGAAATATCAGAGCAGGAAGATTGTGGTCGCCACCGGCTATTATGATTTGCCGAACAAGCTCAATGTTCCGGGGGAAGACCTGGCGCACGTTTCGCACTACTACACGGAGCCGCACGGGTTTTGGAAAGAAAATGTTGTGGTGATCGGCGGAAAGAATTCGGCGGCGGAGGCGGCGCTGGACTTGTATCGCAACGGCGCAAGAGTGACGCTGGTGCATCGCGACGCGGCACTTGGGCAGACAATTAAGTATTGGGTGAAGCCGGATATTGAAAACAGAATTAAAGCGGGGCAGATCCAGGCGCTGTTTGAAACGCGCGTGAGCGAGATCACGCCTAACGAAGTTAGGGTCACTAACAGCAACGGCGACAAACGCTTGCCCGCGAAACAGGTATTTGCCCTGACTGGCTATCATCCGGACTTCCAATTCATCCAGAACCTGGGAGTGCATCTCGACCCGGTCACTTGCAAGCCGTCGCTCGACCCGAATACGTTGGAGAGCAATGTTTCCGGGATTCATTTGGCAGGAGTGGTGATCGGCGGGCGGCACACCGGGGAGATCTTCATCGAAAACGGGCGTTTCCATGGAAAACAGATTATCCAAGCGCTGGCGTCGAAGCGAATGACCGCCGAGTCGGGCAGACACTCAGACTAGCGAACGATACATCACAAAAGCATCCACGAAGCCGGCGCTGGGATGCTGAAACGCGCGGGGAAGCCGACCGACAATCTCGAATCCGAAGCTTTGCCACAGTGCCACCGCACGCTGGTTTGAGCTCACTACAAAATTAAATTGCATGGCCCGGAAGCCGCGCTCGCGGGCGCGGTCCAGGGAATGCGCACACATGGCGCGCGCCACGCCGCGGCCGGTCGCCCAGGAAGCTGTGACATAGCCGCAGTTGGCCACATGTGAGCCGCCGCCTTGCTGATTCGGTTGCAAGAAGTATGTACCGAGAACCTGGGCGCCCTCTTCCGCGGCGAAAACTTGGTGGCGAGGAGCGAACCAATAGTCGAGCGCATCCGTGCGCGTCATTTCCGTGGGCAACGTGTAGGTCTCGCCGGCGCGAATGGTTGGCTCCAAGATCGCCCAAATGGAATCGGCGTCGGCTTGCAGGGAAGCTGGGCGGATTTGCATGGCAATCACTTTGGCAGTACGCGAGTCATTGCGTCAATTTAACGTAAGAATGCTACAGGTCGGAGCAAGCGTTTGCCGGGCCTAGCGGCGTTTGTTAAACTTCTCGCATGGCGAATATTATCCGTGAGGTTGCCGAGACGTTCAGCACGCTCGCGCAGGGCTTCAGCGTAACCTTCAAGAACATGTTCCGGAAGACGGTCACGGAAAACTATCCGCACGAGCCGGTTCATTTTCAGCCCCGCTATCGCGGTATTCACGTGCTGCATCGCGACGAAAGTGGGTTGGAAAAGTGCGTAGGGTGTTTTTTGTGCGCAGCAGCGTGCCCGGCCAACTGCATTTACATTGAGGCCGCGGAAAACACAGATGCGAAGCGCATTTCGGCGGGCGAACGCTACGCCAGCATCTATAACATCGACTATTCACGCTGTATCTTCTGCGGTTACTGCGTGGAAGCTTGTCCCACGGATGCGATCACGCACGGCCACGGTTTTGAGCTGGCGACGTACGACATTAACTCGCTGATTTATCGCAAAGAGCAACTGCTGGAAAAAGGACCCGTCGCAACCGCGTCCAGTCGTTAAGTCTAAGTAGAAATAACCCTCCAAAAATAGATCGCACTCGCAATAGCCGAGCTTGGAGCTAGCTGCGTCCGCGAGCAGTCGTGCGCGTTCCATTCCGTGTGTCTTCTAAAAAATATACGGATGCTTAGACGTAACGCGGGGAGGCGGCGATGTTGATGACGCGGGCGATTGCGCTGGGCGTGGAATGCGGGGCGCGAGGATGCTCGCCACTGCGGAATGACTTGGCGGTGAGGCATTCGCTTGCGGCTTGTAGCCCTCGGCGCGACACACTCGTGCGTGGCTCGAGCCAATCCGGGTTTTCCGCGCGCGACACAGGCGGCGCCGACGCTCGGCTTCAAAACTCGGCCCGCTTTTCACCTTCGATCGCGGATTGCGGGCGGCGAGGCCGGTTGATCCGCGAAAAAATTATCGGACACGGCTTGCGCGGTTTTGCCGGGTCCGTCGCCGTTTACCGCCGCTTCCTCCACCACCGGGTGCTCGCGTTGGCGCATCAACCAGCGCGCCAGCAAAGCCGATGCGTTCTCCTCCAGCCAGGAATCGAGCAATTGCGTGATCTCCTTACGCAGATTGGCGGCATGGTTCAAGCGCGAGAGTTCGTAGCTCTGCAGGGAATTGCTGGAAGCGGAGAGCAGGAACTCCCAGGGGGGCTGAGTTTTGTAATTCAAGGGGTCCTCCGGGAAGAACGCCGCAAAGCTATCAGTAGTAGCCAGAAGGGCAATGGTACTAAGTACGTACGTAGTGTGGAAAAGTGTGCAAAGTTTTCCTTGGAATTGCGAGCAAGCACTTCGTTCCGTAGCGAACGACGAGCGCAACGGTGATGTACGGAGCCGATCCGGCGCGACCGCAACTTCGCGCGTGCAGCGCTTGCGCTGGCGACTACGAGGATCCGGAGTGCACGGCGGCGAGCGAGATCGGCGAGGAAGAGGGCGCCGCTGACGCGACCACGAATGACGCGACGCGATCCCTGCCGCGAGACGAGTTTCCTGCTCTGGAGCGATGAGAGCAGGGAGGAGGCGGATCATGGGGAGAAAACGGGGGGTGGGCACGGCGCGAAGCGTCATGCCAACACAGCGCGAAATATTGCGCGACGTCATGCTGGCGGCGGGGAAGTACGGCGCTTGGATGACCTTGCGCGAACTGGCGCGGCTCACGCATTACGGCGAGGCCAGCATTTCGGCACAACTGCGGCACCTGCGGCGCGCGGAGTGCGGCGGCTACGCGCTGGAAAAGCGTGTTCGCCAGGCGGAGGTGGTCGGCAGCGCGGAACATTTCGTGGTGTGGGAGTACCGGCTGACTTCTCGTCGCTTGAAACGGCGGCGCATTTTGGCAGGCAAGCGCATGGGACGGAATCGGCGGGGCGCTCGATGAGCGTCAAGCCAGAGCTGGCGTTCGACGTTTGCTGGGAAGTATATCGCGGCGCACGCGAAGTGCTGGAGGCCAAGCGCGGCATGTCCGCGATGGACTGGAAGGAAGCCACTAAATATTTATGGCGGCCGGATTTTCGTCCGCGTCTTGCCGAGTGGGTGGCGGATTTCGCGCTTGCCGGGCAAGCCGCGCTCGATGGGCCGGACTGGGCGTCGCGCATGGTTATGTTCCGGCTGTATTACCTGGGCATGGCGCCGTATGAGAACGCGCGGCATTTTCTCGGGCTAAGCGAGCAAAGCTGGGTGATCTGGTCGGAAGAAGTGCGGCGCCGCGTCGGCAAAGAGCTACTCCGCCGCGGCATGTTTCCACCGCGAAAATATTTCAATAACGCATGCTAAGTGATTGATTTCAAGTGCACCTTGCAGAACTCTTGCGCGTCTCAAGTTCGGTAATGAGACCAAGCGTCTAAGCATGCGGCGCCGACGACAAAGTGCGACAAGGCACCAAGTCCCCGCGACTGTCGTGCCATGTCGCTTGCGCGCTTTTCACGACTCTCCCAACATGACGCAAACGTTCCAGCAGCAATGCCGGATCGCAAAGAGGCCGGCGGACCACAGTTAGGCTCCGCGAAGCCTGCGTGAAAAACGGAGAGATCGACAATGACCGCTTACCGAAAGCTGTTGGCCCAGGCCGTTCGGGTGCTGGTTCCTGGGATCGTGTTATTGCTGTGTTCTGGTGCACTTCGCGCCCAGCTCAATGTGGACTGCAGCGGAACGAACCCAAATGCCTATCCGACCATCAAAGCGGCGCTGCAAGACACAAATAATCTAGGCGGGGTTATTTTCGTAACCGGCACCTGCAACGAAAACGTCTTCTTGTTTGGGCAAAATTTTCTAACCCTGGGCGCGTACGCCGGTCAGAGCGCGCAAATCAATGGCAACGTGTCGATCGTCAACTCAACAAGTGTGCACTTATATGGCTTAAGCGTGACAAACGGCTTCGGCGACGGCATCGACGTGAATAGCAGCCGTGCCGTAATGCTGGACAGTTGTGCTAGCACCGGCAATGCGGGTGTGGGACTGGCGGTAAACGGCACCTCGGATGTCAGCATAAATGTGACGGGAAGCTTCGACTACAACGCTCATGGCGGGATGAACATCTCCAGCAACTCGATCGTTTCGATCTTCACGTGGAGCGGGCTCACCGTTGATATCAGCGGAAACGCAGGCCCGGGTGTGTGGGCTTCGCAAGCCAACTTTCTTACTTTCGGTCACACCTCGATCACCAACAATACGTCCGGACTTGGCTCCAATCCCGGCTATGGCATAGAGCTTCTCGGTGGAGCTAGAGCACAACTGGGCGCGCTCA
>Ga0210408_10001196_pt1 | contig 27980 bp, 26 predicted proteins | sample IncBWH4MmetaG_FD_155471 | JGI IMG/M metagenome (GOLD analysis project Ga0210408, IMG submission 155471) | Forest soil microbial communities from Barre Woods Harvard Forest LTER site, Petersham, Massachusetts, United States - Inc-BW-H-4-M | ecosystem: Environmental > Terrestrial > Soil >...
GTCGACGGGAGCGCGGTGTCCAAATCCGGCGGTAAGACTGAAGCGGAATCAGGCGGAGGCGGGTTTTCGGCGGGTGGTTTCCCGGCACTCGCCGCGGGATCGGCTTTCTTTTGTTCCTTCGCTTTCTTCGCCTCCGTTTCTTGCGCCGACTGCAAGACCTTGTCGCCCACCTTTGCCCGCAACTCTTCGATCCGTTTCTTCGCCTTTTCGCTTTCGGTTGATCCGGGTTGTTGTCGAATCACTTCATTATAATAAATAACAGCCGCACGGTAGGCTTTCTGTTTGTCGTAGAACCGCGCCACGTCATACGCCCTGCTGGTAGACTTGTGCTCAAGCTGCTGAAGGTTCGCCCGGGCCTGCGCAGCCTTCTCACTGTTCGGAAAACGAAACAAGAAATCCTGGAATGCCGTTCTCGCGTTGTTGGTCGCAGCGATGTCTTTGGTTCCCATGTTTGAAGCGGTGAACCAAATGTAACCAATCTGGTATTGCGCATTCATCGCGATGGGATCGTTTGGAAATTTATCGATCACCGCCTGGTAGGCCTGGAGTGCCGCGTCGTTGGCGCCCTGTTTCTCCCGCGCCAACCCGATGTCGAATTGCGCCCGCGCCGTGTACTTTCCGTATGGCGCGGTGCGAATGACGGCCGCGAAAATCTCCACCGCTCGATCCATCGACGTTGAGAATGGGATGCCGAGCAGCTTCAACTTTCTCCCATTCAGATACATCTCGCCGATTCGAAATTGTCCTTCGATTGCCTCGTTGAAATGGGGGCTGGTGGGATAATTTGTGACCACCAGCCGATACGTGCCTGCGGCTTCGAGGAACTCGTGAGTCTGTTCATACAACTGGGCGCCTCGAAACGCTGCGCCTGCTGCCAGAGCATCTCGCGAATACTTCCGGACAAGCGTCCGATACGCCTTGATCGCTCGTCCGAGATTTCCTTCCTTTTCCGCCTTCTGTCCAATCTGGAAAAGCTCAGCTGCGTCACCGCTTAATTCCTCTTCGCCTGGCGGGACATACCGCGCGTTTTCCCCGGGTCGAAAGACGACCGCGGCGTTGGCTGCAAAAAACACACCGCAGACGAGCAAAAGAAACAGCGGGAAACGTCGTAACCTCATCGGGATTGGCAGGGTAATTGACTTAACCGCTCCGTCAAGTTATGCAAAAAATGTAGTCGATTTCGCCCTACACAACTTGCTCGGCACGAAAGGAGTCCATCCGTCTCCGGGCAAGATCGACAGCTTCCCGCGCGCCGCGATTTAGCTTACATTTTGGGCGAATTGAACCTGACCGATCAGCAAAAAATTCGCATCGGCGCCTGCGCCTGGAGTTTTCAGGAGTGGCGAGGAAGTTTTTATCCTGCCGACCTCCCGGAATCCGAATGGCTTGAATTTTACGCGCGCTATCTGCCGGCGGTGGAGATCGACTCCACGTTTTACGCGGTGCCGGCCGAGAACGCGGTCCGGCGGTGGGTTGAAGTGACGCCGGCTTCGTTTCGCTTCAGTTGCAAGCTTCCGCGGGACATCACCCATGTTTGCCGGCTGCGCGATTGCACCGCGGAATTGAATTCTTTTCTGCGCGCGGTCGAACCGCTCGAATCGAAGCTGCAGGTTGTTCTAATTCAATTGCCGCCATCGTTCACCCCAAAAGACGGCCGGCAAGCGCTGCGCAAGTTTCTGATCCAACTTCCCAAAGACTTTCGGTTCGCCATTGAGTTTCGCCACGCCGGCTGGCATCGGCCACAGATTATCCGACTGCTCGAGAATTACCGGGTCTGCTGGGTTTGGGCCGACACCAGCCCGCTGAACGAACGCAACCTGGCGCCGTTCGAATTCCTGCCGAGAACCGCCGATTTCCTTTATCTGCGATTGTTAGGCGATTACGCCACGAAATACAACGGTGCGGGAAAATTCATTCATCGCTACGACAAGCTTCTTTGGAAACGCGAGGCAGCCCTGGAAAGTTGGGCACTGAAAATCGAGCGTCATCTTCCCGAAGCGCGCAACGTGTGGGCCTTCGTCAGCAATCACTTCGAAGGCTTCGGGCCTGAAACGGCTCAACGTCTCGCTCAACGCCTCGGCTACGAACTTCCGCTGCCATCGGAGGCGGAAAAGGCCGCCACAGAGCATGACAAGTCGCAACTGAATCTTTTCGCCGAAAAAGACGAGCAGCAGACTGTCTAACGAATTTCCGTGACGCCGAAGTACGGCTGCAGCTTTTCCGGGATCGCGACAGATCCGTCCGGCTTCTGAAAATTTTCGATCAACGCTGCAAACAATCGCGGCAAGGCCAGGCCCGAGCCGTTCAGCGTGTGAGCGAATTTGTTTTTTCCGTCTGCGTCCTTGTAGCGAAGGTTCATCCGGCGGGCCTGAAAATCTTCGAAGTTCGAGCAGCTTGAAACTTCCAGATACCCATTCTGACCCGGCGACCAGACTTCGAGGTCGTAAGTCTTGGCCGAACCAAATCCGAGATCACCGGTGCAAAGCTCGATCACCCGGTAATGAAGTCCGAGCAGCTGCAATACTTTTTCTGCGTCCGCGACCAACAGCTCAAGCTCTTCGTAGGATTTTTCCGCTCCGGTAATTTTCACTAGTTCCACCTTGTCGAATTGGTGGACACGAATGATGCCGCGCGTTTCGCGGCCAGCCGAGCCGGCTTCCCGCCGAAAACATGGCGTGTAAGCCACAAATTTTTTCGGTAGATCAACAATCGCCAGAATTTCGTCGCGATGAAGATTTGTTAGCGGTACTTCGCCGGTCGGCGCCAGAAAAAGTTCGCCGTTTTCCAAGCCGTACATGTCCGGCTCGAACTTCGGCAACTGGCTGGTGCCGATCATTGAATCGCGGCGCACTAAAAAAGGAGGACTGACTTCGGTGTAGCCATGCTCGCGCGTATGCAGATCGATCATGAAATTGATCAGCGCCCGCTCAAGCTTTGCGCCTGCGCCGGTGAAGCAAATGAATCCGCTGCCGCTGAGCTTCGTCGCCCGCTCAAGATCGAGAATTTTAAATTTTTCGCCAAGCGCAACGTGATCGAGCGCTTTGCCTACCAGCTTCGGTTTGGTCCCCCACTCGCGAACAACTTTGTTCCCGCTCGGATCTTTGCCGAGTGGAACGCTCGCGTGCGGCAAATTTGGAATTTCGAGTAGCAACCCTCGCTGATCCTCCTCTAAATTCGCCGCGCGCTCGTTAAGATTGGCAATTTGCTGAAGCAACCCAGAGGCTTCATTCACCTTAGCGACCATGGCGAGGCCGGCCATGCCTCCACTGCGAAGAGCGCCAATCTCCCTACTTAATCGATTGTGTTCGGCCTGCAATTGTTGAAGCTCGGTCTCGGCTTTGCGACGCTCAGCATCAACTTTCAACACATCGTCGATCTTGGCCGCGTCCTCGCCGCCGCGGGTGGCGAGTCGTTCGCGAACGAAATCCGACTTTTCGCGAATCAAACGAATGTCGAGCATGAGCGAAGTGTAGACGCAACTCAGCGCGTGACAATCATTCGCGCCAGCCGATAATTTTTGCGGTGGATAGATTAAATCTTCTCGGCGTTGCGCTAGGTCTGGCTGCACTTGCAGGCATCAACCTTTATCTCACCGTCGTCGTCACCGGCCTTGCCATCCATTTTCACTGGATCTCGCTTGCGCCCGAGTATCGGTCGCTCGAAATCCTCGCTAATCCGTGGATCATCACCATCGCCGGCGTGCTCTATTTCCTTGAATTTCTGGCCGACAAAATTCCGTGGGTCGATTCCATCTGGGACGCGGTTCACACCGTCATTCGTCCAATCGGCGGCGCGCTTCTGGCAATTCAGTTGCTCGGTCATCCCAGCCCGACCTACACCGTCATCGTCGGGCTGCTTGCCGGCGGCACTAGCCTGGTCACACACACCGCGAAAGCAGCCACGCGACTTACCAGCAACACTTCACCGGAACCGTTCTCGAACATCGGGCTGAGTCTCGGCGAAGACGTCGCTGTGCTCGGCGGCCTCGCCCTCATCTATCACAATCCCGTCCTCGCATCGTCGATCTTCGCAGTCGCAATTGCCGCGTTCTTTTATTTCGCGCCGAAAATCTTACGGGCGATGAAAGCAAAACTCTGGCTCGCCTGGAAAAAACTCAACGGGCCCGCCGAATATCGCCTCCCGCCGGAATTGTCCACCACTCTGCCGGCGCGGCTGGCTCCGATCTTCAGCCACGAAAATCCTGAAACAATCGCCTGGGCTGCGCCTTGCCTGAGTGGTCGCAGCCGGCGCATTCCGGCAAATCTTTTTGGCGCGCTGGTCGCCACCAACGAAGAGCCGCACAAACTTGTCTTCGTGGCCCGCAAAAACGGACGCGCCTTTTCCCAAACTATCGGTCTCAATGCGATGATGGTCGCGCACGAACCGAAGTTTCTTTCCGAAAATCTGATTATCGTTCCTTCAGCTGGCAAAGGACCGAAATACCTTTTTCTTTTCCCGCGATCGCGCGGCGCTGATGTCGAACAAATCGTCGAAAATTTGCGCGAGCGTTTGGGCCAACGCACTCCGTCCGGCGTTGAAGCGCAGCTTCAGCCGGCAAGCGCGGATTAGCGTTTTTCTTAGAGACGCCGTCGTCTTCTTGGCGGCTTAACATTCGTTCGATTTTTGGGTCGCGCTACGCACAGCTAAACGGCTAGATTCAAGACGTGCCCCCCAGCGCCGATCGTTACGCAGAGATCCTGCGCTCTACCCGCGTTCATGAGCGCGCGTTATTCCTTCCACTCCGCACGCCAAACGAGCTCGAGCTGCAAGCGCGTTGGTTCGCCGGCGATTTTGGACGCAGTTTCGTTTCGACGCGAGGCAACCACATCGACATCATTCAATTCGGAAGTTGGAATCGCGAGGCTGGCCCGGATTTTTCAGATGCGGCAATCAGCATCAACGGAGGCCAACCGATTTTGGGCAGTATTGAAATCGATCTGACCGATCGCAATTGGGATCTGCACGGGCACGCCACGAATCCGGCATTCGACGAAACTGTGCTTCACGTCTTCGTCGATAAAAGTGAGCGCGAGTTTTTCACGCGCACAAAATCGAACCGGAACGTCCCGCAAGTCCAAATTGATCCTGCGACCTTACCAGAAGCGTTCAGCGCAAACATTCCCTTGGCGCGACCCGGGCGTTGTCAGGCGCCTTTGAAAAACTTGCCGGAAGAGCGTGTTCGCAGCGTGCTCGATGCGGCTGCGCTATTTCGCTTGCAGAAGAAAGCAGCGCGCATCCGCGTCAAGATCGACAATCAAGGAATGAACGAAGCGCTGTTTCAAGAAATCGCGGCGGCGCTCGGTTATAAGGAAAACAAACTGCCCTTCACATTGATCGCGCAACGGGGCTCATTGAAATCGCTGCGCGAGGATCCAGACGATGTCGAAGCAATTCTGTTTGGACTCGCCGGTTTTCTGGAGGCGCCGAATCTCGATGTCTACAAAACGTCCGCGAAGAATTACGTTCGTCGATTGTGGGACCGATGGTGGCCACACCGAGACGCGATGCAACGGCTCATCCTACCGGCAAAAATTTGGAAACTGAACTCGACTCGACCGGTCAATCATCCGCAACGCCGATTGGCAGCGATGTCGATCCTGATTCGACAATGGCCGGCATTCTGTCGCGCGCTGGAGAAACGAACCGCGGCTGCAGTGGCAAAGCTTTTCGCCCGGCTTGATCATCCTTTCTGGAAACTTCGTTATACACTCGCCGCTGCTGCTTCGCCGGAACCAATGGCGCTCGTCGGCGAATCCAGAATCGCCGACATTCTTGCGAACGTTGTGTTCCCGTTTTGGTGTGCGCAGGATATCGATGTCTGGTCAGAATACGCGAAATTGCCGGCGCGTCTGAGTAATCGCAGGCTCGAAACCGCGGCCACCCGATTGTTCGGCGACGATCCGCGCCGGCGCGATTTCACGAAAACCGTCGCCAATCAACAAGCGCTCCTGCAGATCTACGAAGATTTCTGCCTGCAAGATAATTCAGATTGCGCCCATTGCCCATTTCCTGAACAAATGGCGAAGTGGGTTTAATCACGAATGGAAACAAATAAACACGAATGTTTGTTAATTCCGGCTCGTTTCCGGAACACGTCATTCACGCTTCTTGAGCTCATGGTGGTCATTGCCATCGTTGTCGTTCTGGCGGGGCTGTTGTTTCCTGCGGTCCAGTCCGTTCTCGATCGCGCGAAAAAAGTTCAGGCCAAGAACGATCTCACTCAAATCGTGACCGCGGTGAACGCGTTCTACACGGAATACGGCAAGTATCCACTTCCGAGTGGCATGTCCGGAGATGGATATGCCAGTGGCGCAATCACTGGCACAACTAGTAAAGATATTCTAGATCCGCTGCGAAATCTCGATCCGACGCTGAATCCTCGAAGGATCGTTTTCATCTCGCCGGCTGAGGACACAACGCAAGCCAGCCCAAAGGGAAAAATTGGAAGTGACGGGCAGTTTCACGACCCGTGGGGAACAGCATACGGACTCTCTATCGATGCCGATTACGACAATCAGCTCCCCAATCCGTACGCCGCGGATACAGGTGCTGGACCTCTAAAGATTCGACAAGGCGTTATTGCGTGGTCCGTCGGCAAGGACGCGAAATTGGGAAACAACGGCGACAACTCGTTTAAGAACGCGAGCGGCGTTCAGTCTGACGATGTGATTTCCTGGCAGTGACTGTTCGCCCCTTGCAATCGGCAATCCGAAACCTACAATCTGCAGTTCTCTCGCGGGTGTAATTCAATGGTAGAATGGCAGCTTCCCAAGCTGCACACGAGGGTTCGATTCCCTTCACCCGCTCCAGCTTCGCTTCGACGCGACTTCTATTCCGCTGATTCGCCCTTCTCCCGAATCCAGTCCTCCGCCTGATCGAAAGTCGGAAACACGGACGCATCGCGCGAATGAGTGCGCGACTCTTTGATAAATTCGAGAACGTTGCTCATCACCGCTGGGGCCGTGCAAACGATCGCGTGCCGCGCGCTCCGGTCCATCACCGGATCTTCCGCCCATCTTTTCATCAACTCTTTCGACACGTTTACGTCTGTCACCTTGGTCAAATCGCAGATTCGCGCGAATTTCCGGCTGAAATCCGGGCTTTTCTCGAACAAATCCTCCATCGCAATAAAATCCGCATCGCCCACGTTACCGGAAGCGCGCGTCGTGATCAGTCCACGCCCCTTGTCGATATGTATTTGCAACGGCATCTTGCGTTCTCTTTACGCGGAACTTGTACTGTTTAGTCAGTCTGGCAACGTCAATCCGAAGAAAAGATCAACATCGCCTTGTCCGCACTGGCGGCTGCTAGATCACGGCTTTCCGCCAAAGAATTTCTTGAACGATTGGAAGAATTTGTTTGGAAAGTCGCTCGCCTTTTTGCCGAAATCATTCAGGCGCTGAGCGAATTCCATTTGCTCGCCTCCGTGAATTTCGCACGCGGCGGCCGGAACTTTATCGGCCGGGATATCGATTTCGTAAGCAGTGCCGGCTGCTTCACAGCCGGTGGTTGCCAGATGATTTGAAAGCGAGCAAACCAGCGCGTGCTGAATTGGCATCGCCGGTTGCAAATCCGTCGGCGGATAACGCTCGGCCGATTTGTTCATGACCTGCACCCAAACCGGCAGCGCGAGCGCTGCGCCGTACCCGTGCGGAATAATTGTCACCGGCTGATCGAAGCCAACCCAAACGCCGCAAGTCATCGTCGATGTGTAACCGACAAACCACGCGTCTTTGTAATCGTTGGTCGTTCCAGTTTTCCCTGCGGCCGGTAACTTGAAGCCTAACGAACGCGCCGCCGCGGCAGTGCCACGAGTGAGAACTTCTTCCATCAACTGCGACGTCATCCAGGCCGCGCTCGGGTCGAGCGCGGGCGCGGAAATATGCGACGCGCGATAGATCGGTTGATGGTCCGCGTCGTCGATTCGTTCGATGATGTAAGCTTGTTGGCGCACTCCGCCGTTCGGAAAAACCGTGTAAGCGGCAGTCAGATCCTTGAGGTTCGTTTCAAATGAGCCGATGTAAATCGCCGGGCCGCGAGGAACGTTGTCGCTCAGATTCAGAGTCGTCGCGATTCTCTGCACGGCATCGAGTCCGGCAAATTGTCCTACGCGGACGCTCATTGTGTTGCGCGAATGAATCAGCCCGTAAGAGCAGGGCTGAATGCCGCCGTAAGTGCCGTCCGAATTTGCCGGCGACCAGGTTCCCGCACCGTCGATCTCGCCGGGTTGAATCTGGCTGTCGCTAATCGACGCGCCCGGAAGTAAACCTTCGCTGAACGCAATTGTGTAGACGAATGGCTTGAAGGCGGAACCGACCTGGCGATTGGCCGGCGGAAGCGCGCGATTGAACTTGCTTTGCGAATAATCCCGACCTCCAACCAGCGCGCGAATTCCGCCACTCACATTATCGATCGCAACGACCGCGCCCTCCAAGTACGGCATCGACGAATCCTCACCATTTTCGGGCGGATGATAATTCGCCTTGATCGGATGATTGAAATTGGACTGGTGCTCGATCTTGGTCAGCTGAGTTTCCAGCGCCTGCTGGGCCGCGTTTTGCACATTCGGATCGAGCGTGGTGTAAATAAACAAACCGCCGTTGTCGATCTGGTCCTGCGTGAGGATTAAATTCAAATCACGCTGGACCGCGTCCATCGCATAATTCTCCTGAATTTGGAGCAGGCGTTTCGGATGCGCATTGACTTTCGCGAGCTTAGCCTCCGCCGCTTCTGCCCGCGGAATTTTCTTCAGCTCGACCATTCGATCAAGGACGGCATTTCGCTCGTTCGCCGCGCCTTCGGGATTCTTGAGTGGCGAGAACCGGTTCGGACTTCGAATTAATCCGGCGAGCAGCGCAGCTTCGGGAAGGTTCAACTTCGACGCGTTCTTGCCGAAGTAGGCCTGCGACGCCGTTTCCACACCATAACAACCTGCGCCGAAATAAATCCGGTTCACGTAAAGCTCGAGGATCTGCTTCTTGGTGAACTCGTGCTCGATCCGAAATGCGACCATCGCTTCAAGAAGTTTTCGGCTGAGGTTGCGGCCGCCCAGCGGAAGACTGTTGCGGGCCAGCTGCTGAGTAATGCTGCTGGCGCCTTCCTTGGCCGAACGCGTCAGAATATCGCGCACCAGCGCGCGGAAAATTCCGCGCCAATCGACGCCAGGATGTTGATAAAAGCGCGTATCCTCGCGGGCCAACAACGCGTCGACGAAATACGGCGATACTTCATCAAGCGAAACACGCAACCGGTTAGAGCCCGCTAGCCGACTGTAAATTTTTCCATCAACATCGAACACTGTGTTGCGCTCCGGCATCGCGCCGACCTTTTTCATGTCGAAGCTCGCCGCCCACGCCCCGTAGAAAAGGAGCAACGCCAAACCGCCACCGGCTATCAGCAGAAGAAGGCTGATCTTCCAACCGTAACGGAACAGCTTGCTGCGCTTTTTCCCGCGCGATTTGAACCGGGCCAAAAACTTCATGGAGCAGGGCGCAAAACCTAGTCGAAAGATCGACATCTGCCAAAGCGACGGCGTTCAGGATTTCAGATAGCTACGAATGACCTCAGCCCAGCAAATCGGCGTAGCGTTTGGTCGCGAGGTCCATGCAGCGCGCCAGAATTTCCGACGATGTTTGGAGCTGCAAAGCTTCGCTAACTAACTGCTGGCATTCCGGCACGGCCAGACTTCGCACCGCCATCTTTACTCGCGGGACCGATGTCGATCCAACACTGAGCTCGTCCATGCCGAGTCCAATCAACAGCGGGATCAGCGCGACGTCGCGCGCCATTTCGCCACAAACGCCCACCCAGATTTTGTTGGCGTGCGCCGCGTCAGCGATCATTTTCAACAAGCGCAAGACCGCTGGATGCGTCGGCTCGTAGAGATGGGCGATGCGTTCGTTCACCCGATCGACTGCTATCGTATATTGGATCAAATCGTTGGTGCCGATGCTGAAGAAATCCACTTCGCGCGCCAGTGCGTCGGCCGAGATCGCCGCGCTCGGAATCTCGATCATCGCGCCGACTTCCATTCGGCTCATTTTTGTCGACCCAATTTCTTTTTTGCATTCTTCGAGAACTTCCTTGGCGCGACGAAGTTCTTCGAGACCGGAAATCATCGGAAACATGATTTTCACATTGCCGACGACGCTGGCGCGAACGATCGCGCGCAACTGCGTTTTGAAGACGTCGATGTTTTCGAGGCAAAAGCGAATCGCGCGCCAGCCAAGAAACGGGTTCAACTCATCGCCCACGTCCGCCATTCCGACCGCAAGTTTGTCACCGCCGAGATCGAAGGTGCGAATGATGAGCGGATCGGGATGGACCCTCTCAGCAACTTTCCGATACGTCTCATATTGCTCCTCTTCAGTCGGGAGGGTGTCGCGATTCACGAAAAGGAATTCGGTTCGATAGAGCCCAATCCCTTCGGCCCCGTTTTCCGCAACCGACTCGACATCTTCGGGCAATTCGATGTTTGCCGAAAGAACAATGTGGCGGCCGTCGGCGGTGGTCGATGGAGTTTCGCGCAGCCGCTTGAGTTCTTTGGTGATCAACCCTTTTCGAAGCTCGACCTCGCCGTAGTAGGCAAGGGTTTCGCCGGTGGGATCGACAATGAGCACACCGGTGTAACCATCGAGCAACACGTGCTGGCCGGACTCGAGTTTCTCCGTCACGTCATGCAACCCGACCACGGCCGGAATATTGAGCGAGCGGGCAATGATCGCGGTGTGTGAAGTGCCGCTGCCCAGGTCAGTCGCGATGCCGAGCACGAGGTTGCGATTCATCGTCGCGGTGTCGGAAGGTGTCAGATTGTGAGCGACCAAAATGTGCGGCTCGCCCATGGAGAGCAGCGGCTTGGGCGCTTTGCCCTGCAAATTCCGCACGATCCGCCGCGTCACATCCTGAATGTCCATCGCGCGCTCGCGCAAATACGGATCGTCAATTTTGCTCAACGTCTCGGCGTAATTGCTTGCAACTTCTTGAAAAACCCATTCGACGTTGCAGCGCTCGGTCTCGAGCCGGCGTAACACTTCGTCAATCAACGTCCGATCTTCGACCACCAGCAGGTGCGCGTCGAAAATCGCCGCGTCTTTCGCGCCGATCGCTTCGGCGATTCTTTGTTGCATCTCGAGGATTTGAACCCGGGTTTGGACGAGCGCGGCTTCGAAACGTGCGATCTCGTTTCCAATTTGCGACCGCTCGATCGGGTAACGAACGACGTCTTCGAGATCGTCTCGCACGACGTGAATGAGACCGCGGGCGAGCCCGGGGGAAACGCCCGCGCCCTGGAATCGGATTTCCTTGCTATCGCCGCTCATCCGCGCGCGACTCTATCGAGAAATCAATCTTCGTGGAAGCGCGCATTGATTAATTCCTCCAAGTCGGCCAACGCCTTGGCGGCGTCCGGTCCTTCGCAGCGAATATGCAGCTTCGACCCCTGACCGGCCGCGAGCATCATTAATCCCATGATGCTCTTGCCATTTACTTCTTCGCCTTCTTTGCTCACCCAGATTTCCGCGCGATAACGGCTGGCGATGCGCACAAACATCGCCGCCGGACGCGCATGAAGACCGAGCCGGTTGATGACCGGCACGTCCTTTTCAACTTTTTGGATTGGCGAGGCATCGCTCGCGCGACGGCTAAGAAGGCCCATTTGTCGATCTTGGCTCCATCAAATTGAGCAACTTGGTATTGAAATCGACCGCGCTGTTCTGTCCGAGACCTTTCAGCTTTTGATCCATCGCCGCAACTTCGATCAAGCGCGCGATATCACGCCCCGGCCTGACCGGAATCGTCACGTGCGGCACTTTCAATCCCAAAATCTCGTAAGTTTGGCGCTCGATTCCAACGCGTTCGACTTCTTCCACGCTGTCCCATTCCTGCAAGGTGACGACCAAATCCAACCGCTTCTCGATTCGAATGCTGCCGATGCCGAAAATCGAAGCGACGTTGATGATGCCAATACCGCGAACTTCCATGTGATTGCGCGTCAGATCAGGCGCCGTCGCCATCAATTCGCGACCTTCGAGCGATGTGATCCGCGTAACGTCATCGGACACCAAACTGTAGCCGCGCTCGATCAAACCGAGCGTCGTCTCGCTTTTACCAATGCCGCTCGCCCCGCGAATTAGAACGCCGACACCGAGAATATCGACCATGCTACCGAACTCGGTCACGGTCGGCGAAAAATCCACCTCGAGCGCGATGGTCGCCGCGTTGATGAATTTCATCGTGATCATCGGTGTCCTGAACACCGCGATTGTCTCTTCCGCGGCGACCTTGAGCAGTGCCGGATCTACATGAAATCCCCGGGAAACAACGACGCAGGGAATTTTTCGCGCGCAGAGTTCACGAAAGCGCTTCATTCGCACCTTTGGCAATAAACTTTTCAGATAGGAATGCTCGGCTGCGCCAAAAACCTGGACGCGTTTCTCGGCGAAATAAGTATAGAAACCGGCGAGCGCGAGGCCGGGACGATTAATGGTCGGCTCGCGGATCTTGCGATGAAACCCAACGCGCGGCCCTTCCAATTTCATTTGCAGCTTCTCCGCGTGGGAATTGTAAAAACTTTCGACGGTAACCACCGGCACTGTCTCGCGCTGATTACGCGCCGTTCGATTCGTTGTTCCGGGTGCGGCTACCTTATTCATTGAACGGCCTAACCTGTAACGCCAATGCTGTGCGATTTCCAATCCGCCTTCGTCATGTCATAGAATTGATTCCGATGTCGATCCAAACGAAAAGTCTAATTCTGGCTGCGCATTTGCCGCGATATCTGCGGGCATTGCTTCGAAGCACCGAAGAGTTCGAGAACACTTCAGGACTTCGCGTTGCCGACGGCATTCGCGAACAACTGCTCAGCGCTTCGCCCGATTTCATGGCACGCTTAGAAAACGCCAAAGAACCCGATCCGTGGCGATTCGGTTTCGCGATCATTCACAAGATCGACAACGTCCTCATCGGAATGTGCGGTTTGCCCGGGCCGCCAGACTCAAACGGTGTCGCCGAGATCGCCTACGGAATCGCGCCGAATTATCAGGGACGCGGCTACGCCACCGAAGCTGCGATGGCTCTAATCGAATTCGTGGCCAGCGACTCGCGGGTCGAAACGATTTGTGCCCACACGCTGACTGAAACAAACGCTTCCACCCGCGTTCTGGAAAAGTGCGGGTTCAGGAAAGTCGGCGACGCCGTGGATCCGGAAAATAATTTGCCGATTTGGCGCTGGGAACGCGCTGTTACATCCTGAACCGCTCGCCCAAATATAATTGCCGGCTGATTGGATCGTTGATCAGGAAATCTTTCGTGCCTTCGCTCTCCACCCGGCCTTCGAAAATCAAATAGGCACGATCCACGATCGACAACGTTTCGCGGACATTGTGGTCCGTGATTAGAATCGCGAGACCGAGTTTGCGTAAATTGACGATAATTTGCTGCACGTCGTAAACCGCGATGGGGTCGACACCGCTAAATGGTTCATCGAGCATGAGCAATTTCGGCTTGGTGACCAGCGAGCGCGCGATCGTCAGACGCCGTTTCTCACCGCCGCTCAATGTCAGTGCCTGGTTCTTTGCGATCCGCTCGATGCCAAATTGATGGAGCAATTCTTCGCAACGATTCTTTCGTTCGGCTTTGCTCATAGACAAGGTTTCCAAAATCGCCATGATATTTTGTTCGACGGTCATCTTGCGAAAGATAGATTCTTCCTGCGGCAAATAGCCCATTCCCAGCCGCGCCCGTTTGTACATCGGATAATTCGTCACGTCGGTTCCTGAAAATAGAACGCGGCCACTGTTCGGCCTAACGAGGCCGACAATCATATAAAAGCTGGTTGTCTTGCCGGCGCCATTCGGGCCGAGCAACCCCACGATTTCGCTGGCTCGCGCGTTGATGTTGACTCCATTAACAACTGCGCGACCGCCGTAAACTTTTACGAGCTGCTCAGTCGCAAGAACGCTCTCGATCTTCGGCGGCGCAGGCTTGGGCACTTGCGAAGCAGACTGAGTTGGAGACTGACTAATCATGGAGCGCGAGATGTCTGCGGTGCCGCTTCGGGTTTGGATTCCTTGTTTTTGTCTTTCTTGTTCTTCTTTTCGTCTTTCTTGTCGTCGGTCTTCTCGTCCTTTTGGTCGTCAGTCTTCGGTTCCTGTCTGATTTCAGTGCGGCTTGGACCGTGCGTGGTCAACTGCCCTTTTTGGTTCACAACCATCACCGTGTCCGGGCTGGTGGCAATGTGAGTGTTAACGCCCTCCTGAACCCGCGGCGTTCCACGCAACTCGACGTCGCCCGTCGTCGCAATATAAGTCGCTTGTTCGGCGCGGCCGACTGAGCGCGTCGGCGGGCCTCCATTCGGGTCGGGCCGATCGCGCACAACCGCGACATTTCCCTCAGCTATGGCTTTTTCCAATCCCTGATTTTCGCCCTTAGAAACGTAAACGGTCAGTTTGTCGGACTGCAAATTGAACCGCGGGTCCGCCACCTTCACCTGACCGTTGAAAATGCCGATGTTCTTGTTCGCATCGAAAAAGGCGTTGTCGGCGTCAATCTCGGTGGTGACCGGCTCAGTCGAATCCGCAACTGGACCGAGCAGCGCGCCGCCTTTGTTCGGTGACGCCGCTTTTTCCTTTTTCTTCGGCGCCGCCGGTGTTGAAGGGGGCGAACTGCTTTGGGCGGCCAGACAAAACGGCAACGCCCAGACCACAACGCAGCAAATGATAGCCGCCCTCCTCACTCGTTTTGATTTCTCAGCAATTGCGATTGGTTGGTAATCAGCATCTTCACGTGGCCAACCATTCGACCGATTCGAGTGTTGACATCGAACTCGACCGAGTCGCCGGCGATATTGAAATCGGCGCGCTTGATAAACGTGCGCTCATTCGAAGTCAGGATTCGCGTTTTCAAATTCAAGATCGATTCGCTCAATTCAATCGTCAGATCGGGCTTACTTTCCGGCGTGTAAGTGATGATTTTCAACGTGTGAAAGCCAATATGCACTTCATCGAGGCGTTTCGCGCTCTCCGCCTCAAACCGTCCGCGAAGATGGCCTTCCAGATCGAAATCAGGAAGCACCAAACCTTTGGCTTCATGCCCGATGGGCAGCGGAATGTTAGTCAGACTTTGTTCGCCGGGAGAGGCGGTTGGCGTCGCCGTCGTCAGCAATTTTTGCTTTTGCTTCTTTGGTTTCGCGGCGCCGGCCGGATCGTTGAGCAACAGCAACGACACCAGCATGAAAAAGAAGCCCCAATTTCCGGAGCGACCGCTACGAAACGGCAGCATGAATAGCTTTTAACATGCGCAAATGCTTCGGCAAATCCTTTAGCGGAACCTGGTTCGCCGCGTCCGACAAGGCGCGCGACGGATCTTCGTGCACCTCCATGAAGATTCCGTCGCAACCGGCGGCCATTGCCGCGCGCGCCAGCACCGGCGCAAGCGCGCCGTCGCCGGAAGTCTTGTCCCCTCCTCCGCCCGGTCGTTGGACCGAATGCGTGGCGTCGAAGATGACGCGATAACCGGCCTCCCGCATCCAATAGAGCGAGCGCATATCCGCCACCAGATTGTTGTAGCCGAAAGTTGTCCCGCGTTCGGTGAAACAAAACTTGTCGTTGCCGAACGCAACGATTTTTTCTGCGATATTCTTCACGTCCCACGGCGCCAGGAATTGTCCTTTCTTGACGTTGACCGCGCGCCCGGTTTGGGCCGCAGCTTTCAGCAAATCGGTTTGGCGACAAAGAAACGCCGGGATTTGCAAGAGATCGATCATTTCGCCCGCGAGTTCTGCTTCGTCCGGCGAATGCACATCGGTTGTGACTGGAATCTTCAACTCGTCACCGATCGCCGCCAGAATCTCGCAGCCTTCGCGCGCGCCGCGTCCGCGAAATGATTTCACCGATGTGCGGTTGGCTTTGTCGTACGACGCCTTGAAGATCAGATCGACATCTTCGTCCGCGCAGACCTTGGCGATCTCTTTCGCCATTTTCCAAACAAACTTCTCCGACTCGATGACGCACGGCCCGAGAATAAACACCGGACGCTTCCCGCCGATCGAAATGTCTTTGATTTTGAGCGGCTTCATCTCACGTCACCGGAGTTTCGCCTTTGCGGATAAGATCGACAATGGCAAACGGCGCGTAAAGCACGCAGAAGAAAACCCACGCTAGGAGGTGGAACTCGAGCAGGTAGGGTAAGCGCGAATCAGATAGAACATTAAGCAGTGACGCCGCTTCGGGTTTATGGAGAAGGAATCCGTAGTTTTCTCCCGTTAACAAATCGACCGTGAAGGCGATCACGAAATAAAATTCAGTCCATGCGATCGTGCGGAGAATTCCGATCGGGCGCGGCCGAAATCCGTAAATCAGCATCAGGAAGATAATGCCGATGATAATTCCCGAATGCGCGACGAAGAAGCTGATGAATCGAAGATCGGGAAATCCAAATCGCAGATTTGGCGTAATCAAGGCCTGCAAGGTTCCGCCGATTCCCCAAAAGTAGGCGATCTCGAGCCAGCGGCGACTTCCGGTCCAAAGCGCCACGATGATTACCGCCATGGCCCAATCGCACAGCTGCATTGGCAACATTTTTTGCCAGGCGGCTACGCCGAACTGCCGCGCTACAATCAAATAGGCGACGTAGTTTATTAGGAGCAATGCCGAGATCGCGAAACAGATCGAGCGCTCGAGAAAGCGCGATTCGGTTCGGTGAACGACTAGCGCGAGGACCAACGGCAACGCGATCGTCAGGAAAATGACGGTGAAGTGCGACGCGCTGTAAGCGTGGAACTCGGGCGTGTTGTCCATTACAAGATCGACAATCGGCTCAGCGAATGAGCCAGAGGTTGCACGGAATCACGTCGGAGATCCAAGCCAGATGATTCGGCAAACGTTCTTTCGAGTTCTCATCCTTGTGGACAGGAACGATCAACAAATCGGCTTCGACTGACTTTACGAAGTCCGACGCCGCGAATCCGGTGTTGCCACGAACGCAACGCGCATCGATCGGAACCTCCGTTTCGCCGGCGCTGAGGACGAATTTCTCCAGTGCCGCATCCTCTTCCTCGAATGTCCGCGGCCGCGGAGCGCCGTCACCGTTATCGACAAAGGTCGCGGCGCGGACTTCATCGAACGTCGTGTAAACGCGAATGGCATAGAGAAATTCACACGACTCCGCTTCCGCCAGCTTCAACGCTTGGTTGAACGCTCGCTGGGCGTGGTCCGAATAATTGACCACAAAGACGATGCGTCGCAGCGGTTTCGGCTCGAGTTCCGGATGCGTGAAAAGGACAACCGAACAAGACGATTCGCGCAAAAGTCGCCGGGCGACGTTTCCCAGGAACGGATGAAGAGCTGACTCTTTTTCAAGCGCACCCGCGACAATCAGATCGACATTGTTGTCAGTAATCGCGCGCAGAATTCCATCCGCCGGATCTCCGCCGCCATAGTAAATCGGCGAATCCGTCGGCAATCGCAGCCGGCCCAGAATGCTTTGAAATCTCTTTGTCGTCTCATCATTGCGTTCGCCGACATAAATCAAACTCAGACTGGATCCAAAACGGTCGCCAATTCGCTTCGCCTCCGACAATACTTGTTCGAATCGCGGCGAAAATGTGCTCGCGACAGCGATTTTGTTGTAGGTGGACGGATTTGTCATCAAGCCGGGCGAACCGAACCTTCCGTCTTCGAGCCAACTTCGGCAACTGGATGCCGACACAAATGTTGCCGCGACGACCGGATTTGATGTTTAAGGTTTGATGATTGAATTTCCGCAGCATGAGGCGCGCGATTTATCCCGGCAGCTTCGATCCGGTAACTAACGGCCACCAGGACGTGGTCGAGCGGGCACGACAACTTTTTGATGAGGTGATCGTCGCGGTGGCGGACAACGACGAAAAATCGCCATTGTTTACGCTGGAGGAGCGGCTCGACCTGTTGCGACAAACCCTGGGAAAGATCGACATGGTGCGAATCACCCATTTCACCGGCTTACTGGTGGATTTTGCCCGGAAGCAGGAAGCCACCGCGGTGATCCGCGGCCTGCGCGCGATCTCGGATTTCGAATTTGAATTTCAAATGGCGCTGATGAACCGAAAACTGGAAGCGGCCGTGGAAACGATTTTTTTGATGCCGAAGGAAGATTACACCTACTTGAGCTCGCGGATCGTAAAGGAGATCGCGCGCCTGGGCGGCGATGTTTCGAAATTCGTCGCCGCGCCGGTAGCGAAAGCATTGGCCACGAAATTGAAGAAGGCATGAATTCCGAAAGAATTCGCGAGTGAAGGTTCATATTAAACAGATTCCGCCGGAAGGGCTACACGTCGACGGTGAAGAAGATTGCCCGATCCCAGAGCTCGAGTCAGAAGGCGTTCGCTGCGCCGGACGGATGCAATACAAGATGGACATCGGCGTGGGGGAGGGTTCGCTCTGGGCAAACGGTTCGCTCAGACAACCGGTTGAGCTCAGCTGCGTGGCCTGTCTCGAAAAATTTCTCCACGAGATCACCGTCCCAGCGTTCGCTCTGCACACCGAACTACGCGGCCCCGAAACGGTCGATCTTTCGCCGTTCATGCGCGAAGACATCTTGTTGAACCTGCCGGCGCATCCGCGCTGCGATCGTGAGGGCGGGCGCGTCTGCAAAGTGGCTCATTCCGATGCTGCGCCGTCCGAAGTTAAGCGGAAACCCGATTGGAGCGCGCTCGATAAATTGAAGTTAAAGAAATAAACACGACCGTTGTTTTTTCGGCAAAGTCTGCTTTCCTAATCCGCTAACATGGGAGTTCCAAAACGCAAAACGTCCAAGATGCGGTTGCGCTCGCGTAAAGCGGCTAATCGCTGGCATGCGCCGCAGTTTGCGAAGTGCCCGCAATGCGGCAGCACGGTTCGCGGTCACAGCGTTTGTCCCTCCTGCGGCTATTATAAAGGACGTCAGATACTGACCGTCGAAGGCAAAGCCTAGGCGCCCGCCGGGATTTTCGTTTTGCAAAAAACGGCAAGAATCCGCAAAATTTCAATTCGATGAAGATCGCCTTGGATGCGATGGGCGGCGATTTCGGTCCGTCCCACCTGGTGCCCGGTGCGGTAATGGCGCTTCGGGAGTATGCACACATCAGCAAACTTTTCCTCGTGGGCGATACGCCACGGATCGAGTCCGAGCTAAAAAAACTTAATTGCAACGACGGAAAGATCGACATCGTCCATTCGACCCAAGTCGTGGACATGAGCGACAAGGCGTGGTCGGCAGTGCGGCGAAAAAAAGATTCATCGGTAAGTCGCGCCGTCGACTTGGTAAAACACGGCGCGGCCGACGCGATCGTCAGTGCTGGCCACACTGGTGCCGCGGTCGCCGCTAGCATGATTAAACTGCGAACGCTGCCGGGCATCGATCGGCCTGGGATTGCGGCGGTCCTTCCAACGGAGACGAACGTGTTTGTCTTGGTCGATGCAGGCGCGAACATCGATGCGCGCCCCGAACACCTGATTCAATACGCATTTATGGGCTCGGTTTATTCGCGGCACGTCTTGCACTACAAAAACCCGACCGTGGGTCTGATTTCCCTTGGAGAAGAAGATGTCAAAGGCACGGAGTTGACCAAAGAAGTATTCAAGAATCTAAAACAGAGTTCGTTAAACTTTGTGGGGAATATCGAAGGCCGGCATCTGTTCGAGGACCCGGTCGAGGTGGTTGTTTGCGATGGCTTCGTCGGGAACGTGATTCTGAAAACGTGCGAGTCGATCTCGGTCGCGATTTTTACCTGGCTTAAGCACGAGCTTTCGCGAACGCCGATGCGAAAACTGGGTGCGTTCCTGGCCAAGGATTCGTTTCGCTCGATTCGGGACAAAACGAATTACGAGGAGTACGGAGGCAGTCCGCTCCTCGGGGTTAACGGAATTTGCATTATCGCGCACGGCTCGAGTACGCCTTTGGCCGTCAAGAATGCGTTGAGGGTTGCGGCCGAGTCGATTGAACAACAGGTGAACCCGCATATCGTCGAGGAGATTCGCCGTTATCATGAAAAGACAGCCTCGCTCGAACCCGCGGCCGCGCTCCGCTAAAGCGCTCCGCACCGTTTCGATCGTCGGCACCGGGAGTTACGCGCCGGAGAAACGTCTGACCAACGCCGACCTCATGCGGATGGTCGACACTTCCGACGAATGGATCACCACCCGGACCGGCATCAAAGAGCGCCGGATTGCGGCCAAAGACGAGACCACCAGCGACATGGCCACTAAAGCCGCGCTCAACGCCCTCGACCAGGCAAAGATCAAACCCGAGGATGTCGATCTGATCGTCGTGGCGACGGCGACACCGGACATGCTCTTTCCGGCCACGGCCTGTTTTGTGCAGAAAAAAATCGGAGCGAAGAGCGCTGCTTGTCTCGACATCTCGGCCGCATGCGCCGGATTTTTGTTTGGAATTGAGATCGCGCAGCAATTCATCACTTCTCATACGCATGATACGGTTCTTGTTATCGGCGCTGAAAAATTGACGTCGATTACGAACTGGACCGATCGCAACACTTGCGTCCTTTTCGGCGACGGCGCTGGCGCGGCGGTGCTGCAGCATCGCGGCCGCGCCCATGGCGTTATCAGCACCCACATCGGCAGCGACGGAGAATTCACCGACATTTTGTTCATGCCCGGCGGCGGCTCCCGCTGTCCGATCACACGCGACAACGTCGACATGAATCTGAACACCATCCACATGCTCGGCAAAGAGGTTTATAAGCAAGCCGTCATCGCGATGGTCAGTGCGTCGCAAAAAGTCCTGACCGCCGCCGGTCTCACCGCGGACGACATCGCCTGCGTGATTCCCCACCAGGCAAACTTGCGCATCATCGAAGGGATCGCCGATCGATTGAAAATCCCGCTCGATCGATTCTTCGTGAACCTCGACAAGTACGGAAACACTTCGGCCGCCGCAGTCGCAATGGCGCTCGACGAAGCAAACCGCAGCGGCCGGATCAAACATGGCGATTACGTCTTGATGGTTGTGTTCGGCGGCGGACTAACTTGGGCGAGCACGATCGTCGAGTGGTAATTGTCGATCTTCCGGGCCGACCAATGTTAATCGAAACTCACGCGCATCTCGATTATCCCGATTTCGCACCAGACTTCGATGATGTGCTGCGCCGCGCGACTCAAGCGGGCGTGACGCGCATTATCACGATCGGCACTTCGGTCGATAGCAGCCGGCGCGCTGTCGATCTTGCCGAAAAGTATCCCAACGTTTTCGCCGTAATCGGAGTTCACCCAACCTACGCGCACGAAGCCGGGGACGACGTCTTCACGCCGTTGCGTGAGCTGGCAAAAAATCCGCGCGTCGTCGCGATCGGCGAAATCGGTTTGGATTATCACCATTTGCCCAGCCTCGAGGTGAACAAACGAAAGGACGTTCAGGTTTTCAACGCGCTCCAGAGCGAAACTGAAGAACAGATCGAAGCGAGCATCGAAGATGGCGCTTACAAAGCGAAACAGGCGGAGTTATTCGAGCAGCTTCTCGATCTCGCGGTCGAATTGAAATTCAACGTGGTCATTCATCAACGCGATGCCTGGGACGACACCCTCGAGATTTTGCGCGAATACGGTCGTCAGGTCAGTGGCGTGTTTCATTGTTTCGGCGGAACATTCGAACAAGCAAACGAAGTTCTGGGTCTCGGCCATCTCGTTTCTTTCACTGGAATCGTGACATTCAAGAACGGAAAACAAGTCCGCGATGTCGCCGCCAAAGTTCCACTCGACAGTTTTATGGTCGAAACCGATTGCCCTTACCTCGCTCCGGTCCCGTTTCGAGGAAAACGCTGCGAACCGGCTTACACGCGCGTTGTCGCGGAAGAAATCGCCCGTGCTCGCGGAGTTTCTTTGGAAGAAATCGCTAGCGCAACCACCGCAACTGCACAAGAATTCTTCCGATTTGATCGTGGATAAGTTCTGGAAGGAAAAGATCGACATCGTCGCGCGGCGAATTTTCATTGCTGCGTTCGCAAGTCTTCTGGCTTCCTGCGCTGCGCCGCGCGACATCGAACATCACATTGTGGTCAGCGTTCATGACCAAAAGCTGGCGCTCCTAGAAAAAGGAAACCTCGTCGCCACCTATCCGATTTCGACCTCGAAGTTCGGATTGAGCGATCGCCCGGGCAGCTTTGGAACGCCGCTTGGTGAATTGGAAATCGCGGACAAAATCGGCGACGGCGCGCCGTCCGGGACTGTTTTCAAGGATCGGCGGCGCACTGGCGAAGTTGTCGGCGTGAATGCGCCCGGGCGCGATCCGATTGTCACACGAATTATCTGGCTGCGCGGCCGCGAAGCGCAGAACGCGAATGCGTTTCGACGCGACATTTATATTCACGGAACGCCCGAGGAGCGAAACATCGGCCGGCCGGCAAGCTATGGCTGCATCCGCATGCGCTCCGTCGACATCATCAATCTTTACAGCCAGGTCGGTCCGGGCGCGCAGGTCTCGATCATGACATCGCCACTCACCGCGGTAATTCCGGACTTAAACTCTGGGACGCAAATGGCTGAGTCGAATCACGCTCTGGGCGTGATCCGTTAACTGTAGCCGCCTCGCTCGGTCGAGGCGCACGGCGACAGAGCGCCGTGGCTACGATCTAAGGCAACTTGCCGAGGTGTTTTCTCGGCGCTTCGCGCGAGAGCAGTTCCATGTCCGCGTCGACCATGATGCGAACGAGATCTTTGAATCGCACTTTTGGTTCCCAGCCGAGAATTTTCTTCGCCTTTGCAGAATCGCCAATCAGCAGGTCGACTTCAGCCGGCCGCTCGTAACGCGGATCGTGCTTCACGTATCTTTTCCAATCAAGATCGACATGGGCGAACGCAGTCTCGGCGAATTCGCGCACGGTATGCGTTTCACCCGTGGCAACGACAAAATCGTCGCCGCTGTCCTGCTGCAATATTCGCCACATCGCCTCGACGTACTCGGGAGCATAACCCCAGTCGCGCTTGGCTTCCAGATTTCCAAGAAATAATTCCTTTTGCAGACCTTGCTTAATCGCCGCGACCGCGCGCGTGATTTTCCGAGTCACAAAAGTTTCCCCGCGTCGCGGGCTCTCGTGGTTAAACAGAATGCCGTTGCTCGCGAATAGGGCGTAGCTCTCGCGATAATTCACCGTCGCCCAATAAGAAAAGGCTTTGGCGACGGCGTAGGGACTGCGTGGCCAAAACGGCGTCTTCTCGTTTTGGGGAACGGTTTGGGCTTTGCCGAACATTTCGCTGCTCGACGCTTGATAAAAACGCGACCGCAATCCCACTTCGCGGATCGCTTCCAGAATCCGGATGGTGCCGACGCCGGTGACGTCAGAAGTGTATTCCGGAATGTCGAAGCTCACCCGGACGTGGCTTTGGGCGGCAAGGTGATAAATTTCGTCCGGCTTCAGATTGTAGAGAAGCTTCACCAGATTCACCGAGTCGCTCAGATCGCCATAGTGGAGAAACATTCGCACGCCGTTGATGTGCGGATCGGCGTAAAGATGATCGATACGAAAAGTGTTAAACGTGCTCGCGCGGCGAATGATTCCATGGACTTCGTAGCCCTTCTCCAACAAAAGATCCGCGAGATAGCTTCCGTCCTGACCGGTAATTCCAGTAATGAGCGCTTTTTTCATCAGCGGCGTCTCGCTTTAAAGCAAACGGTGTGCGCAGGCAACTTGTTTAGCTTTCCGGCGGCGAAACCATGATCCGCGCGAGCACGGCACGCTGTGCAGCAATCAAGTCCGCGATTCCTTTTCGCGCGAGCGTCATCATTTGATCGAGGTCCGATTGAGCGAAAGTTGCCTCTTCGCCTGAACCCTGAACCTCAACGAAATCGCCGTCCTCGGTCGCGACGAGATTGAAATCGACTGTCACCTCTTTGTCTTCTTCATAACTAAGATCGACAATCGCTTGTCCATCGAGAATGCCGGCGCTCACTGCGGCAACCAGTTTCTTAATTGGCGGGGTGTCGACTTTCTTGTCTTTTGCCAATTTCCGACCTGCGAGCGCAACGGCGAGACTCGCGCCGGTAATCGCAGCCGTTCGCGTCCCTCCGTCAGCCTGAAGCACGTCGCAATCGACCCACATCGTGCGCGATCCGAGCTTTTCAAGATCGACAACCGCACGCAGCGATCGGCCGATCAGTCGTTGAATTTCTGTGCTTCTTCCATCGAGCCGTCCCTTGGAAATATCGCGAGGTTTTCGCATGGTCGTTGAATACGGCAACATCGAGTATTCGGACGTAAGCCATCCGCCACTCACATTTTGTTCCTTCATCCAGCGCGGGACCGCATCGTCAACGGTGACGCCGCAGATTACCCGCGTGTTTCCCATTGAAACGAGAACTGAGCCAGTCGCGTGTGGAGCAATGTTCAGTTCGAAGTTAATTGGGCGGAGCTGATCCGGTTTTCGGCCATCCGAGCGTTGCTGCACAGCAGCAACCTAATCACCAATTTCCAAATCCCAAGCTCCAAACAAACCCGAGTCGTAAGTGCCTCCTCGAAAATACGATAGGGAGCTACGAGTTTTGCCAAAAAAATGACGTGCCCAGGTATTGACGGATTCACGATTTGCGCTACTTTGGTGACCCCGCGCCACAGCGGGACTCCTCTAACCGGGAGTTCGTTCTACGTACATTTGGGACTGCAAATTGGACTCAATTTTGTCCCGGCAACGATGATCGAATCCGCTTCGGCGGGAGGCGAGACTCCAAACCGGGTGCGAAATTGAGTTTTTTTGTCGTCTGAAATGTACGTGAATGCTGGTTCTTTGACATCTACATACAGGGTAGTAAGAAAGTACAACTTAAGAGCTGAGTCTGAATCAAAGCGCTCCGGTTTTCGAATCGGAGCGGAGAGTTTCAGTTATCAAAAGAATCTTCAGTCGAAAGACTGAAACAGATTGATCAAGCTACAAAGAGCGCATCATGGATGCCTTGGTGCCAATAGGCGATGAAGGACGTGGTAAGCTGCGATAAGCTACGGAGAGCGGCAAACACGCTTTGACCCGTAGATTTCCGAATGGGATAACCTGAACGAAGTAACATTCGTTCGCGTTCCTGTGAATACATAGCAGGAATGTCGCGACACCCGGTGAAGTGAAACATCTCAGTAACCGGAGGAAAAGAAAAAGAAATTGATTCCGTAAGTAGTGGCGAGCGAAAGCGGAACAGGCTAAACCGGTCGATTTATCGACCGGGGTTGTAGGAGCCCGATGTGGTAGTGCAAAGGTTAGGTGAAGCTTCTGGAAAGCTGCGCCAAAGAGGGTGAAAGGCCCGTAACCGAAAACTGGAGCACGCCTAGGGATTTCCTGAGTAATACGATGGACGTGAAGCTTCGTATGAATCTGCGCCGACCACGGCGTAAGCCTAAATACTCATTGGCGACCGATAGTGAACAAGTACCGCGAGGGAAAGGTGAAAAGAACCGCTGTGAGCGGAGTGAAATAGTACCTGAAATGATGTGCTTACAAGGTGTCAAAGCCCGCAAGGGTGATGGCGTGCCTTTTGCTTAATGAGTCTGCGAGTTACTATCAGTGGCGAGCCTAAGTCGTTCTGCGATGGAGGCGAAGCGAAAGCGAGTCCGAAATGGGCGAACATAGTCGCTGGTAGTAGACCCGAAGCGGAGGTGATCTACCCATGAGCAGGATGAAGGTTGCTTAACCGCAACTGAAGGTCCGAACCGGTGAAAGTTGAAAATTTCTCGGATGACTTGTGGGTAGGAGCGAAAGACTAATCAAACCCCGTGATAGCTGGTTCTCCCCGAAATAGCTTGAGGGCTAGCCTCGTGTGCTGACCTGCGGAGGTAGAGCACTGGATGAACTAGGACCCATACCAGGGTACCGAACTCAATCAAACTCCGAATACCGCAGGGTGTAACACGGGAGTCAGTGCGTGAGGGATAAGCTTCACGCGCGAGAGGCAAACATGCCAGACCAGCAGCTAAGGTGCCCAAATACCGTTCAGTGGAAAGGATGTGAGGTTGCACAGACAGTGAGGATGTTGGCTTAGAGGCAGCCATCATTTAAACAGTGCGTAATAGCTGACTCATCGAGCGATCTCGCGCCGATAATGATTGGCGATAAACGGTATACCGAAGCTCTGGAAGACGTTTCGTTTCGACGAGACGGATTGGTAGGGGAGCGTTCTTAATGCATCGAAGCACAAGGGTAACCGAGTGTGGAGCGTTAAGAAGTGAGAATGCAGACATGAGTAGCGATAAGACAGGTTAAATTCCTGTCCGCCGTAAACCCAAGGTTTCCTGGGGAAGGCTCGTCCTCCCAGGGTTAGTCGGGACCTAAGTCGAGGCCGAAGGGCGTAGACGATGGACAGCAGGTTTAATATTCCTGCACCGGCTGTGGTTAAGTTTAGTTGTGACATATGAGTAGAGACAGGCCGTCGGTTGAAAGTGACGGTCTGCTCGCAAGAGCAAGGACGTGGAGGCCTCGGCTGAAGCGGATCTGTTAAAACTTGTATCGAGAAAAGCAATTAAATGTTCCCATGGTTGCCCGTACCGTAATCCGACACAGGTGGGTGGGCATAATTGTGCCAAGGCGCGTGAGTGAAACCTCGTTAAGGAACTCGGCAATCTAGCCCCGTAACTTCGGAAGAAGGGGTGCCCGCACCATTTTGGTGATTCAAAGGTTAGCGCGCGCAGCGCGCAAACCTCCACAAAATCGACAATCGTTCATGACCCCCAACGTGAACATTGAAAAGAGAATGAGTCGCCAAACTGGTGCGGGTCGCAGTGAAATGGGTCAACCGACTGTTTAACAAAAACACAGCACTCTGCCAAGTCGTGAAGACGACGTATAGGGTGTGACACGTGACCAATGCGGAAAGATTATGGTAAGACGTCAGCCGCAAGGCGAAGCGTTGAACCGAAGTCCCCGTGAATGTCGGCCGTAACTATAACGGTCCTAAGGTAGCGAAATTCCTTGTCGGGTAAGTTCCGACCTGCACGAATCGTGTAACGAGTTGACCGCTGTCTCAACGAGGAGCTCAGCGAAGTTGTAGTGGCGGTGAAGATGCCGCCTACCCGCAGTAGGACGGAAAGACCCTATGCACCTTTACTGTACGCTGTTACTGGTTTTTCGATTTTAATGCTTAGCGTAAGTGGGAGACTGTGAAATCCGGTTTTCGGACCGGACCGAGTCGACAATGAAACACCACCCTTTACAGTTGGAAAATCTAACTCAATACCATGATCTGGGTTGAGGACATTGGCAGCCGGTCAGTTTTACTGGGGCGGTATCCTCCCAAAGAGTAACGGAGGAGTACGAAGGTTGGCTCAGCCTGGTTGGCAATCAGGTGACGAGTACATGGATATAAGCCAGCCTAACTGTGAGACACACACGTCGAGCAGATGCGAAAGCAGGTCCAAGTGATCCGGTGGTTGAAAGTGGAATCGCCATCGCTCAACGGACAAAAGGTACGCTAGGGATAACAGGCTGATCGAGCCCAAGAGCTCATATCGACGGCTCGGTTTGGCACCTCGATGTCGGCTCATCACATCCTGGGGCTGGAGAAGGTCCCAAGGGTCCGGCTGTTCGCCGGTTAAAGTGGTACGCGAGCTGGGTTCAGAACGTCGCGAGACAGTTCGGTCCTTATCCACTGTGGGCGCAGGAGAATTGAGGGGTTCAGACCTTAGTACGAGAGGACCGGGTCTGACGAACCGCTGGTGTTCCAGTTGTCGTGTCAACGGCAGTGCTGGGTAGCTATGTTCGGAAAGGATAAGCGCTGAAAGCATCTAAGCGCCAAGCCTATCCCAAGATGAGTTCTCCCTGAAGGGTCGTGGTAGACCACCACGTTGATAGGCTCCGGGTGTAAGCGTAGTAATACGTTCAGCTCAGGAGTACTAATAACCCGTTCGGCTTGATCTTTTACTTTTCTGTTAACCCATCCCGCGCAAGCGGGATGGCAAACAGAGGAGACAAAAGATCTCAAAACAAAACGAAGTCTTAAAGGTTGGCTTTCGCTTCCTGTATGTAGATATCAGAGAACCA